>CEWB01079728.1_pt1 | contig 12426 bp, 12 predicted proteins | sample 530831 | NCBI WGS metagenome assembly CEWB01 (sample SAMEA2621013, study PRJEB7988) | marine metagenome | biome: marine biome (ENVO:00000447); feature: surface water layer (ENVO:00002042); material: "saline water (ENVO:00002010), including plankton (ENVO:xxxxxxxx)" | depth 5 m | reverse complement strand
TGCTGGCGTAGGAATTATTTTTCTGGGGATATTAAGGCAGGATGGTGATGTTGCATGGTTTTGGAGTTTAAATTCATTTATTATTGTTTTAGGAGGGACTATTGCGGCATCAATGGTGAACTATCCTATAAAAAATATTTTAGGACTATTTTCTGTTGTTAAAAATGTTTTTTCAAGTGATGAAAATGATTATCAAGGAATTATTGAAGAAATAGTAGAAAAAGGAGAAAAAGCTAGAAAAAATGGCGTTTTATCTTTAGAAGCTGATTTAACATCTATTGAAAGCACTTTTTTACGAAACGGTATAGAGCTAGCAATAAATGAGAGAGACCCTGCCAGGCTAAGGAATTATTTGAATTTAGAATTAAGTAATATTCAAAAAAGACATAAAATGGGGCAGGAAATATTTTTTTACTTAGGTTCATATGCACCAGCCTTTGGCATGTTAGGTACTGTGATGGGCTTAATTGTAATGATGAATAATTTTTCTGGGGGCAACTCTGCTGATGTAAGTAGCATTGATTTTGATGTTGCTCAAAAGTTTGCACAACTACTAGGAGGAATGGGGCTTGCCTTAATAACTACTTTTTATGGTGTTCTTTTATCTAACCTAGTATTCCTGCCAATCGGAGGAAAATTAACCCGTAAATCACAAGAAGAAATGATGCTAAAAAGTATTGTTGTTGAAGGAATAATAAGTATCCACTCTAAAGAACATCCGATCCTTATGAGGGAGAAGTTGATGACTTTTGTTCCGCAATCTTCCAGACAGGATGATGACTAAATGTCTTCTGAATCATATGGAATGTCTGCAGAAGAGGCAAAAGCTAAAAGCACAGCTTGGGCAGTAACTTATGCTGATTTAGTAACCCTGCTATTGACATTCTTTATCTTATTATTAGTAATACTTAATGATGCAGAAAAACATATTGATAGAGTAATTAATATGCTTTTAGATGAGACTTACAAAGAATTAAAAGAAAATATAGAGTCTTCTTATGTTTCTGTTGATCGGGTTACAAAAGGTGTAAAAATTACTTTAGCTAGCGGTAGGCTCTTTAAGTCAATGGATGACGATGTTCAGCCTTTAGTTTACCCTCTTTTAAGACAGATAGGAGGCATAGTTCGTGTATCAAAATTATTAAATGTATATGATGATGATAAATTTGCAAATTTATTGACAGCAATTGAGAAAAGAGGAGGGTTCCTTAATGTTGAAATTCGATGTGAGGGACATACAGATGATTTACCATTACCTAAAAATGCACCATTCCAAAGTAATTGGGATCTTTCAACATCAAGAGCACTAAATATTGTTAAGCTTTTAAGTGATTTTTCACGAATTCCTGAAAGTAAGTTTTCTGCAATGGGATATGGAGAGCATCGCCCTGTTTTGCCTATTAGTTCAATTGGTAAAAACTCTGTAGATATAAGAAAAGCAAGAGCAAAAAACCGTAGAGTTGAAATCTATATGGATGCTTTTATTAAACAAAACACCCTTACGAATTAAACAAATATTAATGAAGCAATTATCTATACTGTTATTTTTTATATCAATTTTTATGTTTGGCCAAACAACTGAGGTAATTAAAAAAACAGATATCTATGTTAAGCCCAATAAAAACAAGGAAAATATAATTGGACAAATTTTCCCTGAATCTTCTGTGATAAAACTTAAAAAAGATAAATCTGGTGAATTTATTAAAGCCACAATTGAATTTTATATTCCGGTGGAGTCGCTTCTTGAAGGGCGTGTTTCACATATGGCAGGAGTTACGCAAATAGCTGATAATGCAAAATATAAATTAATTTCAGCTAATAAAAATGGAAAACAGGTTAATATAAAACTACGAGTGGCCAATATCAGCCATTCAAAAGAATTAGATTTCTCAGCAATGGCATTGTTAAAAGCCAACGGCTCTGGAAATAATAAAGGAGAACTAAATCCGTTTAAAGGACAACATCAAGATTTGGCAATAATTGCTCCAAGAGGACATGTGATTGCAGATCTACATTATGATTTTAAATCAAAACCAAAAAATATCGAATTAATTTGTATTGGTAAACTTGGAGGTGACCGTATATACTATAATTTAGGGTTTTGAAATTATTTTGAATCTTTTTCGATTACTTTAAAAACCTTTTCTCCTTTTTTTGCCATTCTAAATCTTTCTCTTGCAAGTTGTTCAATATATTTAGCGTCACTATTAAGTTTATTTTTTTCTTCCTCAAGCACCTGCTTTTTAATTCTCAACGAAGAAATAGCATCTTGAATTTTTGCCTTTTCCGTACGTAATTGATATAATTGATATAACCCATGATCACCAAAGAAAAATATAATTAGAAGTATTATTGAACCAACAACAAGAATTACACGAATAAGCTGTTGTTGAAACTTATTTGAATTTATTTTTTTCCTTTTTGTCTGTATGTAGTTACTTCTCATTATGACCTAATACTTCAGCTCCAGGATAATTAGATTTATTTGACAGATTTTGTTCAATTCTGAGAAGCTGATTATATTTACAAATGCGATCTGTTCGAGATGCGCTACCTGTTTTAATTTGACCAACCCCACTTGCAACAGCTAAATCTGCTATAGTTGTATCTTCTGTTTCCCCTGATCTATGAGATATTATTGCTCCAAAATCAGCTTTTTTTGCAAGGGCAATAGCATCCAATGTTTCTGTTAAAGTACCAATTTGATTTAATTTGATTAAAATTGCATTCATAGCTTTCAAATCAATTGCTTTTTGTAATCGGTTTATATTTGTTACCGTTAAATCATCGCCAACTATTTGAACTTTATCTCCCAGCGCTTCATTCATTAAAGACCAACCTCCCCAATCATTTTCATCTAAGCCATCCTCAATCGAAATTATAGGATATGTTTCAATTATATTTTGATAATATGAAATCATTTGATCGGACGATAAAGATCTATTTTCTGATTTTATTATATACTTATCTTTATCAAAGAGCTCACTTGCAGCAACATCTAAAGCTATATAAACATTTTTACCAGCTTTATATCCCGCATTATCTATTGCTTTTAAAATAACCTCTATTGCTTCATGGTTAGATTTCAAATTAGGTGCAAACCCACCTTCATCGCCTACTGATGTGCTAAGATTTTTATTTTTTAACACTTTTTTTAATTGGTGAAATATTTCAGTACCCATTTGTAATGCATTTGAAAATGACTTTGCTCCTATTGGGAAAACCATGAATTCTTGAAAATCCACATTATTATCAGCATGGCTTCCGCCATTAATTATATTCATCATAGGTATCGGCATAGTATAGGTTTTATTTTGATTTATATATTCATAAAATGGCATCTTCTTAGAATTTGATGCAGATTTTGCCACTGCAATTGAAACGCCAAGTATTGAATTAGCACCTAGCTTTGATTTATTTGAAGTTCCATCTAATGAAATCATAGCTTCATCTATATTTTTTTGATTTAACGCATCTAAGCCAATTATTTCATTTGCAATAGTTGTGTTAACTATTTTAACTGCTTTTTTTACTCCTTTTCCTAAGTATCGTAAAGTATCATTATCACGCAATTCAACAGCTTCATGCTCCCCTGTAGAGGCGCCAGAAGGAACTGCTGCTCGCCCTAAAGATCCATCCGATAGTGTTACGTCCACTTCTATTGTTGGATTACCTCGAGAATCCAAGATTTCCCTAGCAATTATCTTATATATAGTTGAATTATCCATTCAATTAGTAATCAATTTTATTCATGTAATATTTAATAGTAATTCAATATTAACAAAAAAGCTTATAAAAAATTGGAACAAATCACCTATACATATTCGTTAAATTCAGCTACATGATCAATATTGAAAGATACAATAATAGCTTTTCAGATGAGTGGGAACAAATTATTCAGTTTTCAAATAATGGTACAATATTTCATAAAAGAAAATTTTTATCATATCATCCTAAAGACAGATTTATAGATCACAGCCTTGTATTTTATAAAAATAATAAGCCATTCACTCTTTTGCCAGCAGCTGAAATAAATGAATCAGGTAAAAAGATATTGGTTTCACATCCTGGCGCTTCAATGGGGTCTTTTGTTACCCCATCCAATCTTTCTTTTAATGATTCCCTTGAATTAGTAAATCAGTTAAATATTTATATAGAAAAACTTAATTTTTCTGGTATAAGAATAACCTTACCACCTATTATCTACAATAAAAGAAAATCTAACTACATAGATTATTCTCTACTTAAAAATGGATATAAATATGTTAAAAGGGAGGTTAGCAGTATACTCTTTTTAGAGGATTCTGTAGAAAAAAATGTAAATAAATTTAAACCATCGCATAGGCAAGCCTTACGAAAAGCTCAACGATCAGGATTGGTTATTAAAAAAAGCGATGACTTTAATTCCTTTTATAATATTTTGAAAAAAAATCTTAAAAGTCGCCACAATGTTAGCCCAACGCATACTGTTGATGAGCTATTAAGACTTAATAAATTATTTAACAAGGATATTGTGCTCTATGGTGCTTTTTTAGAAGATTTGATGATAGGGGGTGTTGTTAATTTTGCAACTAATGAGGATGTTATACTTTCATTTTATATTAGCCATGATGAAGAATATCAAGAATACAGACCGGTTAATTTATTATTTTATGAAATACTAAAAGATGCAATCAGCAACAAATTTAAAATTTTAGATTTCGGGATATTTACTGTAGAAGAAGAGCCCAATATGGGTTTAGCAAAATTTAAAGAAAATTTTGGATCTAGCGGAATCTTTAGAGATACGTTAGCCATTTATTTCTAAAATACTTTGCAAAAAGAAATAATTAATTTATCGAAAAATACACTGATTTATGGCTTAGGTCATATTTTAGCTAGAATTATCACTTTTTTATTACTCCCATTGTATACAAATATTTTTACACCAGAAGAGTATGGTGTTATATCATTAGCGTATGTATTTATGGGCTTCATGAGTGTGGTAATGCATTATGGTTTAGATGCAGCACTTATGAAGAGATATGTTGAATCTGATTTAGAAGAGAAAACCATGCATTTTAGCTCAGCATGGATTTCTTTTTTAATAACATCTATTGGCTTTGCTATATTAATAACTCTTTTTAGAAAATTTCTTTCCCCCATACTACTAGGCACTACAGATGATAGACTAGTTTTATTAGTTGGGTGGATTATTTCATTTGATGTGATGTGGTCTATACCTCAATTAATATTTAGAGCAGAAGAAAAACCATTTGCATACCTAACATGTAGTTTGATAAATGTAATAGGGTCGTTGATGCTTAACCTATTGTTTGTGCTTGAATTTAAAATGGGTGTTTATGGCGTTCTGTTAAGTAATATTATAGTTTCCTGCACCCTTTTTATCATTACTCTACCATTTATTATTAATCGCTTAAACTTCACTAAAGCATCAATGTATTCATGGAAAAAAATGATGAGATTTGGCCTGCCTTTTTTGCCTTCAGGTATCTTTGCTATGATGATGGAGTTAGCAGATCGTTATATATTAAAACAGATGACAGATCTCTATACAGTTGGTATATACAGTTCAGGATACAAGCTAGGAATGCTCATGATGTTGATTGTAATGGGGTTTAATATGGCATGGCAGCCATTTTTCTTAAAAATAGGTGGGGCAAAAGAATATGAGCCATTATATGCAAGAATTAATACATATGTATTTGCTTTGCTCGGATTCATTTGGGTTGTGCTGCTAGTGTGGGTAAATGAAATAGTTAGGGTTCAATTTGGTACAATTTCGCTATATGGCGAAGAATATTGGTCTTCAACGTCAATTGTTCCTTGGATATCTCTTGGGTATGTTTTTTATGGATTATATTTAATGCAATTACCTGGAGTGTTTCATCAAGAGAAATCAATATGGATAGCCATATCAAGATTAATAGGAGCAGTTGGCAATGTTTTACTTAATCTTTATTTAATTCCAATATATGGAGCTAAAGGAGCGGCAATAGCTACATGTATCTCTTTTATTATTATGTTTGTAGTTATGTTTATAATTAATCGTCATTTATTTCCTGTTTCATATGAGTATGGGCGGATTATCAGAATAATTATTGCTATGGGCATAATATCACTTCTATATGATATGAGCAGTCATGATCATATAAACAAGTTTATGCTGACATTGTATTATCCTATTGCGTTATTTCTAACAGGATTTTTATATAAAAGTGAGATAAATAAAATAAAGAAAGCTTTTAATTACTGGCCGAAATAACAGAATTAATAGCCTCCCTAATATTATTTCCATAAGCATTGTCACTATAGGATTTTAAAGCAATTTCCCTAATCTTTATCGAATCGAATTCATCATATTTATCAATAATATTTTTCATAGCAGTATATAATTCAGTTGAATTATTTGGTTCTATAAGGATGCCTGTATCTGGTAAAACAATTGACTCCGGTCCACCACATTTTGTTGCTATGACTGGTAATCCAACAGTCATTGCTTCGACAAGGACTACACCAAAAGTCTCCACATCGCTTGACAACACCAACACATCATGGTTTCTAATAACGTCTGCTACAACAGCCTTTTTTTGATAACCAATAAAATTTACTCGGTCATTAATTTGTAGTTTTTGAGATAATAATTGTAAGTTACTTTTTTCAGGGCCATCACCAATAATAGTAAGCACAATATTGGGAATAATTTTGTGCAGTTTTGCAAAGGCTTTAATTAACAGATCTAATCTTTTTTCAGATCGAAGTAATGCAATTGAAAGAAAGGTAAATGGGTTATCTAATTTTTCTCTTTTTGGCAAAAAATAACTACTATCAGCTGGATTAGGAATTACCATAACTTTTTTTCTGTCTATATTAAATTTTTTAATAATATTACTTTTTAATGCATCGCTAGTTGCGATTATTTTAGAAGCATATTTATAGCATTCAGATATACAATTTTTTTCAAATATTGAAAATTCACCATCAATAATAAATTCTTTTAAATGCTCAGAAACCATAAATGGTATCATATTACTATGCAAATATCTTGCAACAGCAGCTCCACCGTAAAGAGAAGAATTTATAAATACAAATTCGGGTTTAGACTTTTCAACAACATTTTTCACAAGAGACAATATTGAATCTTTATACATCTTAAATGCCCTTTTGGGAATTTTAGGGAACAGGTTTACGCTTTCAGTTTTATAAATTAAAACTTCATTTTCTTTTGTAGGATTTTCATTATTTACTTCACTATTAAATTTTAAAATATCTCGTGTGGAATGTAGTACATGTGTTACAATTGTTATTGAAAAACCGCATCGTTGAAGAATCATTGCTCTATCTTTAAAAAAAGTACCACTTTCTGGATGAATATCAGTAGGGTACCATGATGGTATAATTAACAGCTTCATTGAATTTGATCCAGTTGTAAATTTACTTTAATTATTATTTTACCAATTAACGAATATTATCTAATACAATTTGAATAAAGTGTCATTTTTATCAATTTAGTATGATTTAGGAACCAAATTATATAAAAGACATATTATATATTGATTTAACAATTAAACTATGAAAATACTTTATATCTCCCCAGAAAATACGGTTAATACTTTGTCTATGTGGAAATTAGCTCACGAAGAAAAAGGAAATAAATGTGAGTTTATTACATTATTCAATTCACGAAATAATTTTGATCCAGGTATTTGCTTAAACCTTCCTCTAGTTTATTCAAAATATTGGTATATGTATGGGAGGCATAAATACTATCAAATATTTAGAGGAGGCTTAGGTGATTATAAAGAAAAGGATGGTTACCCGCCAGTTTGGTCGCCAAGTAATAGATTTGAAAAAACTTTTTTTCATTTTAGGGATTGGCTTTGGAGTTTTTATGTAGAACCTGCAATAAATCAAAATAACTTATTTGATTATGATATATATCATTTTGAATGGGGGTTAGAATTTTATCGTGATTGTAGGTTTGTAGAAAAGCTAAAAAAATTAAACAAACCTATTTCATGTACTTATCATGGACAAGATTTAAGAACTAGAGGAGTTTTAAAACCATTAAATGATTTAAGTAAATTAAATATTACTAGTGAATTAGATTTGTTTAGTAAACACCCTAATTTGGATTATATGTTTTTACCCTACGATACAAAACAATTTTCATTTGATATAAAAATTAATGACCCAATTAGGATTTGTCATGCGCCGACAAATAGATACTACAAGGGAAGTGAAACAATTATTCCAATATGCAATCGCTTAGCTAAAGAAAAAGAAATTGAATTTATATTGATAGAAAATAAATCTTTTAATGAAGCTCAAGAAATAAAAAAATCATGTGATATTTTAATTGATCAAGTTCATAATAGAGGGGGGTGGGGCTATGGAATGAATTCAGTAGAAGCTCTTTCAATGGGATTATGTTGTGTAACAGAGCTAATTCCAGAATATATTGATTTCATTCCAGATAATCCCTTTATTAATGTAGATAGTAAATCTTTATTCGATGTTTTATCTGAATTAGTTACAAATAAAGAAAAAATAATTGAATACAAACAAAAAGGCTATGAATGGGTAGAACAATACCATAATTATAATAATACGTCTAATGTATTGTATAAATATTATGAAGATCTCGGTTGGCTGTGAGCTATAATACTAAGTTCGATATCATTATACCATGTTATAATGTAGAACATATTATAGAAAAATCTATAGAGAGCGTTCTATCGCAAGAATATCCAAAAGATAAATTCTCAATTATAGCGATAAACGATGGGTCAACAGATAATACATTAAAATGTTTGAATACATTCAGCTTTGAAAAGAATCTTACTTTATTCAGTTTAGAATCAAACAAAGGGCTCTCAGCAGCTAGAAATTATGGAATTAGGAAAGGAACTTCAGAAATTATATGCTTTCTAGATAGCGATATGGTTGTTCAGCCAGATTGGTTATTAAATATAGAAAAAATATTTAAAAAAAAAGGAATCATTGGAGTTATTGGAGAAGTATCATTGCCAAAAGAGGAAAGCCCAAATAGATTAGATGATTATTTTTATAGCAAGCTACGCGGTGCGCGCCAATTTGGTGAACATTCAATAATTGGCCCTACATGGTTCTTATTTAATAATTCAGCAGTTAAAAGAAGTGCGATTGAAAAAACAAATCTTTTTGATGAAAAAATAATTCATTATGGTGGTGAAGATACAGATTTAGCTATTAGAATATGGGATCTGTTCCCAAACTCCTTTTACTATACATCGCAAATTGCTGCAGAACATTATCACAAGAGGACATTAGAAAAATTTTGTTCACAAATGGAAATTTATGGTAAATATAATCTTCCAATATTATTAAAGCGATACCCTGAACATGCACAGCAATTGGGAGCAAACTGGATAGATAGTATTAGAGGTCTTTTAGTTTTTAACAGGTTTATTGCAAGTATTATTAAGTTTTTAAATTATTATTTGCCAAACATCATTCTAACAAAATATTTGGTTATTTATAGCGCTATACGAGGATATAGGAATCGATAATTAATTTTTTAATGGTAAAACTGAGATTGCACATTTTATTAATTATAATATTGCAATATATATAATTGTTCTTAAATTTACTTCAAGCATGGAAATATTCGTAAAAAACGAATACGTCACATACCAAGAAACGGGGGGTTTTGTCCCCGTTTTTATTATAAACCAAATCAAGGAGGAACAATATGGCTGATGTAGCTTCAACCGTTAATTCCGTAGTAGGTGGAATCGTTAGTCTAATCAAAGGACTAGTGGTTTTCTTTGTTTTTGCTAATATACTATATCCAACAGGAATGGACCCTGTATTGGGGTTAACTGAATTAGTTAATTCCTTTATGGATGGTGGCTTAGCAGGCCTACTCGCACTATTAATATTTGTTTCTTTCCTGTAGGTTAAAACAATAGGGGATGATGTTGGACTCTTTGTCATAAGAGTCCTAGCCCTTACGTAACATATAGGAGGAAATATATGAATGATGCGATAGCAAAGCTAACCGGTTGGATTTCAAAACTAACAGATTTACTTATTAGTTTGGTGATCCTCGGAGTAATCGTTGGAATATTATTCAACGATCCTTTCGGTGTCATTGCAGGTGTAGGAAATTTATTCTCGCAAATTGGCGATAATGGCCTAGCGGGTTTATTAGTACTGTATCTGATTTATATGATGTATCCGAACAAATAAACCGATTATCTCAGCAATTAATGATAACGCCCCATATAATGGGGCGCTATCATTTCTTATTTAGTTTCAAATATTCAATTATTGATCAAAAAATAATTTTTTAATTATTGCATGCGTTTTATTAACATAATATTACTTGTTTTATTTTTAGTCAATTGTAGTGATAAAAATCTTTCTTTTTCAGGAAAGAGAATTAATAACATTCCTTTAAATGATTTATCAATATTAATCCCGAACAGATTTAAAGAAAGAATTACTAGATGGTATAAAGATAGATCTCCTGCAGTTATAAGAACATATGATATTATGAATAATGAATTAATTAAAGAATTGCGATACTATAATAGTGGTGTTTTAAAACATGAAGCAATTTATTCAAATGGTGCTTTAGACCCCTTTAGTTCAGTTATATGGTGGCACCCAGAGGGGGAAAGACTTTCACAACTTATTATTAATGATAGTTTAAAAATGATAAATGGCAATATTTGGCGTGAAAATGGACAACTTCGTTTCCATTTTGAGAATAATAATTATTATTGGTGGGATAAAAATGGAAGTTTAGAATTTAAAGGGAGCTTAAATGATACAAGTTTTATTTTACCAATATGGTCAAATAATGGACGATTTATAGGCACACGTAAATTAATAAGTAAATCTATACCTTTATTGATTGAAGAATGGACTTTATTTGATAAAAATTATAACCCATTAATTAAAGGAAACGTTTTATGTATGATTCGCGATAATAAAACTTTAGATAGAGTTATTAATGAGGAGTGGACATTAATGGATAGCACTAGGGATTTAGAATTATTACAGTTATCAGCCCAAACACTGCTGAATACAATAGTTGGTAATAATAATTTTATTTCTGGTATTGATTGGTCGCCAGATAATGCAGAATATGTAACTTCATTATTAGATAGTAGTAACTCTAATATAAATAATTCAGATAAAAGATATTTTAAGAGTCGGCAGTTCAATCAAAATTATATTTTAGAATTACATTCTGATGGAAAATTTCAATATACATGCCAAGATAAGTATACAGATTCAGGTTATTATTGGTATAATAAGAATGGTGAGAAATTATTTATACATTATGAATCAGGCATATTTTCCGGAGAAAGCCATATGATAAAAATAATTAACCATAGAAAAATTTTTTATCAGTTTAGAAACTCATATTATTTTCTTACTTCAGCAAACAATCAAATTAAGTCTAGTATATAGAATCTTATTTTTGAACTTGATATTGGTAAATTCCAAATAATGCAAAGAGCAGTTCATAGATTATTTTATATATTTATTATATATTTATCATTTTTTACAAAAATATTTGCAGTAGATAAAACAATCGGTGTTTTAAATATTGTAGATAAAAATGAAGATGAGTTATCTGCGTTAAATTATAAAGGGGAACCTTATATATCTGTAAAAGAAATCTCTAGAATACTTTCAGATAGAAAACCTTTTGAAAATACAGCACGCCAAAAAATTGTTCTCTATTTTTCAGATAATAGATTAAAAATATCAAACTTATCTAGTTTTATAGTTGTTAATGATAAAATTTATCAAATGACCAAAAATGCTATAGGAAAAAATGATGATATATATGTACCTGCAAAATCATTTTTTTCAATAATTAAAAATAGTATTTATCCAGGAGTGGAGTATGATTCAGATAAAAAATTATTAAGCATAAATATAGTTAACTTTAATATTAATAGTGTTGGGATTGAGCAAAAATCAAACGGAACAATATTGAAAGTAAACACCACAAAACAATTTTCAGATGGTGATATCAGTTCTTTTATAAATACTAACGGTTGGTTTTATCTAACAATTAAAGATGGATTAGTTGACACTTCTATGATTAAAAAAACAGAAACTAAAGGAGCTATTACAAAAGTTGTTTCAAATCAATTTGATGAATCTGCCCAACTAGCATTTCGTGTACGCACTGATATAATTGGGCATGAGGTTTATCAAAGTAGCGATCCAAATGCAATCGTTATTACTCTCAGAACACCATTTAAAAAGTTAACGTCTCATATAAAAGAGATGAAAAATCGATGGAGACTAGATACTGTAGTCCTTGACGCTGGACACGGAGGAAAAGATGGGGGAGCTGTTGGTAAAAGAGGCGCAAAAGAAAAAAACATTGTTTTAGATATAACTAAAAGAGTTGGC
>CEWB01023125.1_pt1 | contig 12573 bp, 12 predicted proteins | sample 530831 | NCBI WGS metagenome assembly CEWB01 (sample SAMEA2621013, study PRJEB7988) | marine metagenome | biome: marine biome (ENVO:00000447); feature: surface water layer (ENVO:00002042); material: "saline water (ENVO:00002010), including plankton (ENVO:xxxxxxxx)" | depth 5 m | reverse complement strand
TCCGATTAAGCCTGGCGATCCCATCGATTACAAAGATGTGGACCTCCTCAAGAAATTCATTACAGAGAGGGGAAAAATTCTTCCCCGTCGTCTCACTGGCTTGACTGCCAAGCAGCAGCGGGACCTCACGAATGCAGTTAAGCGCGCACGGATTGTTGCCCTGTTGCCCTTCGTTAACCCCGAGGGTTAAGCCCTCGTTTAGACATTCAGCAACGTGGTGAAAGCCTCAGTTAAGGCCAACGACATTGTTGCTGTTGTTTTAAAGGGTGTCCCCCTGATCGGCCGTCTTCTGTCTCTTAAGGGCAGTAAGGCGGTTGTTTCTTTTGGAGGGCAACGACGTGATCAGGATCTCCCCCTTCGAGAGCTTGTTGCGGTCGGCTATGTCACGGACCATCCGCTGCCGACACCTGAGGAGGTCTCGGAGTTGATGCCCGATCGCAAAACAGCTGCGGAAGCATGGTGGATTTTGGCTGCTGATGCTGATGCCTTGCAGCAGAACCAAACTCTTATCGAGCTAACGGATCTCCTCACGGCCAATGTTGAGACTCCGACGATTGCAGCCACCTGGTCTTGGTTGCATGGAGATCAACCTTGGTTCCGCTGGCGACGGGATCAGACCATTTCTGCGCTGCCCTTGGAGGAGATTCAACGCAAAAGAAAACTTCAAAAACAACAGTGCTTAGCGGACCAGCACAGTCAGCGGCAGATTGCTGTCCTTGCTCCATCGTCTCCATTGACCCCAGAGCAGTTGGAGAGCCTTGATTCTGAATGGAGCGAGCGATTGGACCGCTTGCTCGATCGTGCTCGGGATGATGCTTCGACTTTGAAGGACGATCCCGATGTGGCCCTTTGGGCGCAAGTGTTTTCGCAAAGTCCCGATCAGGGCACCCTGCGGCAGTGGTGCATTCAACGTGGGCTCCTAGATCCACATCAGCCCCGTGCCCTGCACAGCAGTGTGTGGTCCGAAACGTTTCCAATTGAGCTGGAGCAGGAGGCGCAACGACTGATCTCGTCTGCGGAGCAACCACAACCCGGTGACGACAACCGCCTTGACCTATGTCATTTGGCGACCTACACCCTTGACGATGCAGGGACCCGTGAGATTGATGACGGTCTTTCCCTCGAGCTTCAAGACGATGAAGCATGGATTTGGGTTCACATCGCTGATCCAGCACGGTTGATTCCCGCTGGTAGTCCGTTGGATCAAGAGGCCCGTCGACGAGCGACCAGCCTTTACCTGGCCGATGGCGTGCTTCCGATGCTTCCCCTCGGCCTTGCCGCAGGTCCCTTAAGTCTTCGTGCCGGACAGCGCACAGCAGCGGTGAGTGTGGCTGTGAGGTTGGACAGTGCTGGCGCGATTGTTGATCGTCGGATTACGAGGACTTGGGTGATGCCTCGCTATTCCCTCACCTATGCAGATGGCGACGAGCTGATCGAATTAGCCCCTCCTGGTGACGAAACATTGGCGGATTTATCTCAATTAATGCAGCTGCGCAGTCGATGGCGTCGTCAACAAGGAGCCCTCTCGTTTGATCAATTGGAAGGCCGCTTTCGGCGACGGGAAGGTGAGTTGTCCCTTCAATTGGTTGAACCCAGCCCGGCTCGTTTGATGGTGAGTGAAGCGATGCTGTTGATGGGTGCAGTCGTTGCGGATTTTGGTTGTGAGAATGACCTTGTTCTGCCTTTTCGAAGTCAGCCGCCCGCTGAGCTTCCGTCTCAGGCTGAACTCGATCAATTGCCCGAGGGCCCAGCCCGCGATGCTGCGATTAAGCGATGCCTCAGTCGTGGAGTACAGGGAACCCAGCCCATGGCGCACTTCAGCCTTGGACTTGCTGCCTATGTGCAAGCCACGTCTCCGATCCGTCGCTATGCCGATCTGGCCTCCCACCGTCAAATCATTGCTCAGCTCGAGGGTTCTACCCCGTTGAGCAAATCAGAATTAGGTGAATTAATCGACGATTTAGACGATCCACTGCGTCAGTCGATTCAAATCAGTCGCGAAGACCAGCGTCATTGGCAACAGGTGTGGTTTGCACAGCATCGCGATGAACGATGGGATGCCGAGTTTCTCCGTTGGCTGCGGCCCCAAGACGGGTTAGCACTTGTGCATCTCGCCGATTTAGCAATGGATGTGGTCGGCCGCGTGGATCAAGGAAATCCGAATCCAGGCGATCGGATGACGATGACGGTGAAGCTGGCGGATCCTGAACGGGGTGAACTGCAGCTTCAGCTGGGTTGATCAATCACCCCAATTAATCGAAGCCAGGGGCCCCAAGGATTTCGGACAACGCGGCAACGAATTCTGCCCCTGGAACGATCTTGTTGATGGAGCCATTGGTTGATCGCTGGCTCAAGCGTGATCAGGGGCCAATGCTCTTGATCAGTGATGAATTGAAAGCCACCCTCTGCCGTGGAAATCACCCTGCCCGTCAAGAGTTCCTCATGAGGATCTATCGGCGCTTCATTCAGGCCTGGCAGATCGAGAGACATCGATTGCAATGGGGCCAAGAACCCCATGGCGTCAATCTGATCGGGTGCTGCCAAACCCTGTTCTTGAGCCGTTACCCATTGGGGATGCCATGCCGGCCATTGCCAGAGCGGCAACACTGCTGCTGGGGCTGTTGGATCGTGAAGGAGATGGGTTTGAAGCACGTTCACCGGTAGGTCAGTGGGCAGGCAGGAGCGATGCACCGATAACGCCGCCGCTAAACCAGCTGCTTGACCAATATTGAGAATGAGGGGTTGCAACCTCGTTGCTCCATTCGCCATATGACTCACGCTGAATCCCTTATCAGCCATAAGGAGATTGGGCACCATTTCGCTGACTAAGGCGCCGTAGGGAATACAAAAGGGGGTGCCAGTCCAACGTCCCCCCCAACGACAACTTTTCGGGGCTAGGGGCCAGTCCTCCCCTGGGTAGTGATGGTCGTTGGCATAGGTGCCGACGGCAATGCTGGTACATCGACCGTCGTCATCCAAGGGAAACGAACCACGACGGGCGTCGGTGGAGATGGGTAGCAAATCGTTCTCTGTGACAGTCGTCCGCCCAATCAATCGACGGCTTTCTCGCCAGTAAGGCATTAGGGCAACACTGGGGGTGGATCCTGGGAAAGCGTTCCCTGGTGTGATCCAACCGTCCGAACATTGTTGAAGGGCCGATAAAAATGATGCGCTGTGCGCTTTCATCTCATTGGCCAGCACCGTTCTGTCCTGAGGATCAGCGCTTACTGCCCTTTGCAGTCCGTGATGCCAATCGTTGCCATGCAGTGGCCAATTGAGCATGACCAAACCGCCGGGTAAGCGTCCGTAGGTGATCGTTCGCTCCAAACCAAACGCAGCCGTGCTGAATTCAAAAGGTTGTTCAGGCGAACAGGGGGTGGATGGAGGGGCTGATGGTTTGAGCTGTCCCATCACGACCCATGTGGGGGATTGAACCGGTTGGTCCTGAAAGAAAATTTCGTTGCTGAGTCGATGTTGGCTTGGGGCACTTGGCTCATTCCACTGTTCCTTCGCTTCCCATCCCCAGCGGTAGGGCACGTCCGTCAGGGCAAGTAGGTCTCCGAGATCACTGCCATCAATAAAAATCTCTGCCTCAACAGAGAGGATGTGATCTTGGGTTGATGGCCCCTGCTGAACGTCGAGTCGGTGAATCAGCCCGTCTCGGTGAGAAAGGTTTCGTAGTTCGCAATCTCCGTACCACTGCAACAACGGCTCTTGAGCGACCCATCGCTGAAGGATCTCCTCGGCAGATTGGGGCCGATATCCAAAACAACTCACCCAGTTTTGATCGAGTCCTGAAGGTTCACTCCGCTGAAGCTCCCGCAACAACGCACCCCAAAGCCCCGTTTGCCAGCAACTCAGCTCATGACCATCCGGTGCGCACACCCCTGCAGCGCTAACCATTCCCCCAATCCATGACCCCGGCGTTAGCAATAGGGTTGTGGCACCACTGCGGGCCGCTTGTAGAGCCGCGGCAACGCCTCCGGTTCCACCGCCCCAAACCAGCACGTCTTTGCGAATCATGGGGTCGGAGTGAATGGGGTCATGGATCACCTTTCAAGAAACAGACCCAAGGTTCGTCGTTGTGGAGAGACGTGGTCGTTAAACTCTGGCGTCGCTGCGGTGCAGCGGAGTTTTCCCCCCGACGATGTCTTACACCCTTACGACTCCGCTCTACTACGTCAACGACAAGCCGCATCTCGGCAGCACGTATACGACTTTGGCTTGTGATGCCCTGGCACGCTTTAAGCGACTGACCGAAGGCGACGTGGTGTTCATCACGGGTGTGGATGAACATGGTCAGAAAATTCAACGCACGGCTGAACAAAACAACATCAGCCCCATTGCCCATTGCGACAAGATCAGCGAGCGTTATCAGGATCTTTGGTCACGCTGGAACATCAGTCAGGATCGTTTTGTCCGTACGACAAATCCTCGACACCTTCAGCTCGTGGAACAGTTTTACGAGCGGGTTAAAGCTTCTGGCGACATCGTTACTGGTCGGCAAACGGGTTGGTATTGCGTTGGATGTGAGGAATACAAAGATGATCCTGATGATGCAGTCGATCCCCATTGCCCGATTCATCAAAAAAGCCTTGAGTGGCGAGACGAAGAGAACCTCTTTTTCCGCTTATCCCGTTATCAAAGTGAAATTGAACAGTTAATCGCGAATGACGACTTCATTGCACCCGCAAGTCGAAGACAGGAAGTCCGCAATTTTGTGGCACGCGGTCTTCGAGATTTTTCAATCTCACGGGTGAATGTGTCTTGGGGTTTACCAGTTCCAGGACATCCAGGACATACTTTTTATGTGTGGTTTGATGCACTTCTTGGATATCTCACTGCACTCTTGGATGATGGTGGTTCCGTTGATCTTGATCGATTGGACGACTGCGGATGGCCAGCTTCAGTCCACGTGATTGGCAAAGATATCCTGAGATTTCATGCGGTCTTCTGGCCAGCAATGTTGATATCGGCCGGTCTTCCTGTTCCCAAGCGTGTTTTTGGGCATGGTTTCCTAACCCGTGAGGGACAAAAAATGGGAAAATCGTTGGGAAATGTTCTAGACCCTGAATTGTTATTAGAACAGTGTGGCGCTGATGCTGTTCGATGGTACTTGCTACGGGATATTCAATTTGGTGATGATGGTGATTTTCAACAGCAACGTTTCTCTGACTTGGTCAATAATGATTTAGCAAACACTATTGGCAATCTTTTGAATCGCACCTCTTCAATGGCGCGAAAATGGTTCAATAATTCAGTGCCACCTCATAGCATCGATCAACAGACCACGCATCCCCTTGCACTCAAAGCGGAAGCTACTGTTGAAACAGTGATGCGCAGTATTCCTGAACTTGGTTTTAAGTCTGCATCTGAATCGATCTTGCAATTGGCGATCGCCGCTAATGGACATCTCAACGACACGGCTCCTTGGAGTCGAATGAAGCAGCCTGGGGAAGAGAATGTAGTGGCTAATGATCTCTATGTTGTACTTGAGGCAACTCGGATCGTTGGTTTACTTCTGGCACCTTTACTTCCCGATTTAAGTGCTCGCATCCTGGAACAGCTGGTTTGTTCATTGGATTCTGAACATTGGTTGGATCAGCTTCAATGGGGTGGCTTGACATCTGGAACTGAGTTGCCAAAACCTGTGCCGGTGATGCAGCGCCTCGAATTGGATGAAGATCTTTGATATGAAGCAACTAAAGTCCTCAAGGATAAGATGGATTGCTGTTGCTATTGGTTCTTCTTGTTTGATCTCGTCTTGCGCTTCTAAGTCACCCAATCAAAATAAGAATCAAGCCTCAACCCCGTTTATATTTCGCTCGTTAGATCTGAAGCAACGGCGCCCCGATGGCTCCCGAGACTGGGAACTGACAAGTCCTGAGGCTCGTTACAACACAGCAGCGCGAACAGTGAGGGCAAAGATTCCTAAAGGGATTCTTTATTTTGAAGATAAGCCTTCTTTTATGATTAGTGCGGAACATGCAACCGTGCTTAATGACGGCGAACTCGTTGTTCTTGAAGGAACAGTCCGCCTGAAGCGCTTAGGAGTAGAACCTCTTCTCATTCAAGGAGACCGTTTGATATGGAGACCAGGCCTGTCAACAATGGTGATCAATCAACGGCCATCAGCGCTCAACAAAAATTCAAAAATAATTTCTAGTTCTCTGATTTTCCAGCAAGAAAGTGGTCAGCTTTTGTTCAACGGGCCAACAAAACTCTCCCGTTGGGAAAAAAACTATAGCTCAACACTAGATCCACAAATAGTGATCACGGCTGGAAACGGTCGATGGAATTTAAACAGTGGAATCATTGCTGCCGTTGGACCCGTTATTGCCAACCAAACAAATGGTCGACAGCTGACGGCTGCGTCGATCCGAGGCAATACAACAAAAAACTTTATTGATTTAAAGGCCCCAGTTCAATTTCAGCTTGAAGAGGAGGATGCTGTTGTTGATGCAGGTGAAACTCGCTGGAACTTTGAGCGAAATCAACTCTTATCAAAAGCCCCAGTATCGGCATCGCTCCCCAAGGGCGATATTCGTGGTATTGGATTCATCATTAATCTTCCAAAGAACACCTTAACCATTTCAAACTCGTGTCATATTGAACAGCCAGATAAGAATTTGCGAGCCAAAAGCTGTTCTTGGAACTGGAGTAGTGATCTTCTCACTGCTGCTGGAAATGTGAATCTTAAAAAATCGAATTCTGGCCAAGTACAACGTGGTGAACGAATGGAAGGTGCTTTTAATCCTGATGGGTCAATACGCTTTTTACCGTCAGAAGATCGGGTGAAAACTCAGATTAAATTTGAGTCGGGAGACATGACTCGTTCTAAGCAGAGAAGTCCCTCTCAAGTGAAGTTTTAAGTCTCTGCGACCATCCTTCTAACCATCGTTCATCGGATTGGCTGAAACAACGTTTCGACCAACCACCAACAACTACCACTCCATCTTGGCCTAGGGGGGATATCACCACCGCTGGAAGATTTTGCAGAACTGAATCAAACTCCGACCGTCCCGGAAATAGCTCTGTGTTCACGAGGGAGATTGTCGTTTCCCGTTCCATAACTCGATTACAAATCTCTGCGGGCTTAAACGTGACAGCACGAATCAAACCCCGACGCAGCACAACCTGCCCTCTCCAATACACCAGCACTGTTGCCGCTGGTGTTGCGGTCAGCAGCATGTGACTCCCCCAGCCCAATTCTTCCCGCAGCGCAGCGGATCTTGTTTCATCCATCACGAGACCCTGTTCCCCTTGGAGATCAACCTGATCCGCTGATCGAGGATTGGCCCTTGTCCACAGCACGGCTACCAACATCAGACCCACCGCAGCTAAACCGGCCAAAACCTCGGCCCGTTGCAGGTCTGGAGTAATGACGTCAGCTGTGGATGCATTCGTAACAGCCAATACCAGGACCAGCAGTCCACTGAACAAAACAACACGGGCTGGTGTTGGCATCGATGCGGACTGCTGCAGGAACGGCCACATCTTGCTCAAATGTGGACAATCGTGTTGAGCCCATGAACTCTGCAGAGGCTTTCGCCGCGGTAGCTCTCGCTGCGGTGTCTTGTGATGGTGTGTTGGGGAGAGATGAAGCCCATGCTCTTCGACTTCAGTTGGAGTATCGATCCTTGTACAGCAGCAACAGCGAAGCTGCGATGGGTGAGCTCTTCGACCAGCTCTTAGCGGTGCTGAGAGAGCGTGGGGTCACCGGCCTCGTCGACGAAGCCTTGCCTGTCCTTAGCCCCCGTCAACAACAGTCCGCGCTTGCCGTTGCCGCCCATCTTGTCCATGCCGATAGGAAGGTGAACCCTGAAGAGAAAGATTTTCTCCAGAAATTGGCATCCAAGGTGGAGCTTCCAGAAAACGAAGCGAACATGATTGTTGTGGCTATTGAGGCCTTAAATCGAGACATGCTCGACAGCTAGGGGCAGACTGAAGGGAGTTCCGCTTGAGGTGATGCCGCTGTTCCTCCGTCGTTTTGTTGCCGCGCTTCTGGCAATCAGCCTTTCTTTGTTTGTGTGTGTGCCCGTAGGGCTTGCAATCTCCCCATCCGAACTGGGTGCGTCTCCTCCTGAGGCACTCATTCTTGACGACGCCAACGTTTTCAGTCGCGCCAGTCGCAATGAATTGGAATCGAAGCTGAAGGGCTTGGAAGATCAACGCGTTGAGGCACGTTTGATCACATTGCGGCGCCTTGATTACGGCTACAGCCTCAAGAGCTTCGGTGAAGAACTGATGGCGTCCTGGTCTGGTACACACGAGGTGCCCCTTCTCTTGATTCTGATCGAAACACAAAACAAGCGGGCTGCGCTTCTCGCGGACTCTTCGTTGCAAAGTCAATTGCCTGAGTCGTTACTCACGAGTACGGCGCGCACAACGATGACCCTTCCGCTTCGTGATGGTGATCGCTATCGACAGTCATCGATCGATGGAATCACACGTTTGTCAATCGTTCTTGCGGGCGGAGAAGATCCAGGACCTCCGGAGGTGGTGGAACGGGTTGCGCTTCCAACAAACATCCCCACGAAGGCGGAAACGGAAGAAAGCGATGCAACGACATGGATCATCGTTTTACTCGTTCTGGGCACAATCATTCCGATGGCCACCTGGTGGGTCTTTTCCCGCTAGGACAACGCTGACATGAGTCGCCGAAACTGGATCAACATTTTTTCGCGTGGGCAGGGATTCGATCTCAGCAACGACCTAGAGCGCGGCTATGAATCTGCGCTGTTGATCCAGAATTTTGAATTGGAGTTCTATGGCGACCGTTTGGTTCGGCCCGACGTTGAGTTAGGCGTACCAAAGTCTGTTCAGGCCAGCATCCTCAGGAGATTCCGCGCTGCGTTAGTGATCTGCAGAACCACTTTGGAGTCGGTGGAACGCAATCGTGGTCAACTTGATATTCAGGAGTTAAGGCAGCTGCAGTTGATTGAGGCTGTGGTCAGTCGCTACGGTTATCAACTACCAAGCGGTGGTTCCCCTGCAATTAGTCGAAGTCCGGAGGCTTTGCCGAGATCCTTACTCGGCTTCTTTGATACGGTTCGGCGCCAACTTGATCCTGCATCGGAAGAAACGGTTGTTGCCGGTTTTCGCCGACGTCGCAACAGCACGCTGATTTCATTACGCATACTGTTGCTTCTAATTTTGGTACCACTGTTGATCCAACAGGTGGCAGGTGCGTACCTAATTTCACCTGCAGTAAATCGCTTATCTCCGGAATTAGCGTTTCTTAGTTATCCAAAACCGAAGCTTGAAGAAGAAGCTGTAGAGAAACTCCGCATTTATAAGCAGGAGCTAGAATTTGATGCCCTACTCAATTCAGATCGACCATTAGAGGCCGATGAGTTACGTCAAAAGTTAGCGGAAAAAGCTGTTCAACTTAAGGAAGAAGCGGATGGCTTAAGTGTACAAGCTGTTAAGAATGTGTTTTCTGATTTGTCTGCTCTTATAGCTTTTGCCGTTGTTTGTTTCGTGAGTCGTGATGATTTGCGTGTGATGCGTGGTTTTTTTGACGAGGCCGTGTATGGCTTGAGTGATTCCGCTAAGGCATTCGCAATTATTTTATTTACGGATATTTTTGTTGGCTTTCATAGTCCTGAAGGATGGACCGTACTGCTCAATGGGATTGCAAAACACTTGGGATTGCCTTCTCAGGAGAACTTTGTGATGTTATTCATTGCTACGTTTCCAGTGATCTTGGCGACAATTTTTAAGTATTGGATTTTCCGTTATCTCAACCGTGTTTCGCCTTCCTCAGTGGCAACACTTAAGAATATGAATGGCCAAGGTTAATTCTCAGCACAACAATGCTTTGATTCTTGTTAGTGGTCCATCCCGTGGCGGCAAAAGTCGATGGGCTGAATCCCTTTTGGCTGATGATCATTGTGTGACCTACATCGCAACGGGCATGAAGCGCAATGATGATCCTGAATGGGTTGAGCGCTTGCGCATTCATCATGAACGGCGCCCATCGCACTGGAGCGTGCTCGAGCCAGGCCCAGAGTTGATTCAATCCCTCCAGTCCATCGAATCGATGCAATCTGTGTTGGTCGACTCATTGGGTGGATTCGTTGCCAATCACTTGGATTTAGATGGATCAGCTTGGGCGGAGCAATCAGAAAAGCTGATTTTTACTCTTCTCCATCGCTCTTTTAAATGTGTTGTGGTGATCGAAGAAACTGGGTGGGGTGTCGTCCCCCCCACCCAAATCGGCGGTTTGTTCCGAGATCGACTTGGTCAGTTGGCACAACAGCTGGATCAGATTGCGGATCTGAGTTGGCTGGTCTTGCAGGGCCGAGCGGTTGATCTTCGCGCCATCAGTCACCCCGTGCCATGAGCATCGTGAACCCAGAAGCCTCATTGCGGGTTGCCTTGTTTGAACCTCGAATTCCTCCGAATACTGGAAACATCGCACGAACTTGTGCAGCATTCCAGCTTCCCCTCTCGCTGATCGAGCCGCTGGGATTTCAAATTGACGACCGCAGCGTTCGTCGAGCTGGACTGGATTATTGGCCCCATGTTCAATTATCGACCCACAAAAGCTTCAAGGCCATGAAGCAGGGGTTGTCCCCGCAAAATCGTGTCATTGGTTGCAGCCGTCGCGGCGGTCGTTGCCTGAGCAACTTCGAGTTTCAACGGGGAGATGTTTTGCTTTTTGGTCGTGAAGACACTGGCCTTCCTGGGGACATACGCGACCAGTGCCACGCCATTGTCACCATTCCAATGCCAGGAGCAGCTGATCCAAACGGTCAAGGAGGTGTACGGAGCCTCAACTTGTCTGTTGCCTGTGCCCTTGTGACCTATGTGGCGGGCCATCAGTTGCAACTGTGGTGATCGCAGGACTGCGCCAACCCCCCTTGCGTGGACTACATCGGCTCGTTACGTTCAACCGGTCTTCTGAGGTTGTATGCGCGCACTGCTCTTATTGGCAAGTGCAACTACTCCTTTATTGTCACTCTCTGCTTGGAGTGGCTTACCCGGGCATGCAGATAACAATGTCTTCAATTTGGCGGAGCTACCTCCCCTTCCCGTCGAAACGTCACAACTTCCGTCACTTCAGTCTTCATTAATTCCTTCAGCGTCTGCAGCCTCCGTCGTACCGTCGGATCAATCGCTTTGGTTCCAACTCACCCGCTCGATCTCGCTCACCCAGCTCGCCAAATCGCTTGAGATCCCCGCTGAGCAGTTGGCTGAGTTGAATGGTCGCTCAATCTCTCATCGTTTTTTGGTCAACAGTTGGGCTGTCGTTCCTGAGGCCCTTGGTGATAAAGCAGGTTCGATCATTGGTCTTGATAAGAAGTCACGTCGGGATTCAGCTCCACTTACAACTCCCCCTCCCGTTTCCGAACTTGCTGCAGTTCAAAAAGGCGATTCCTTGGCGTCGTTCTTGGCCCGTAATGGCGTTTCCCGCGCAGAACTAAAAACCTTCAACCCTGGTTTGAAGCTCAATGAGCTAACCGTTGGCCGTGAGTTGCGTGTGGCGCAAGCCTCCCCGGGGCAATCCTTGCTTGCTATTCGTCCCACAGTGAGCGGTGGTGCAGCTTGGCCCATTCGTCCATCCATCCTTCCGGGCAGCACCCCAGCAGAACGGTTGAAGTTTGGTCGTCATTACCTTTGGCCAACCAAGGGTGTTTTTACTTCCGGCTTTGGTTGGCGTTGGGGTCGTATGCATAAAGGCATTGATATTGCCAACAACACCGGAACTCCGATTTTTGCTGCGAGAGATGGAGTTGTCGCTTTTGCAGGCTGGAGTGGCGCCTATGGCTATCTGGTTGAGATCTCCCATGCGGATGGAGATTCAACGCGTTACGCCCATAACAGCAGAATCTTGGTCAAAAAGGGACAGATCGTTCCCCAGGGTTCTCGTATTTCGTTGATGGGCAGCACTGGTCGTAGTACAGGCCCCCATCTTCATTTCGAAATACGCCGCGCTGGTGGGGCAGCCCTCAATCCTTTAATCAAACTTCCAGCACGTCAGGCTTGAATCTGTCATTGGTGATTGTTCCGACGTTTAATCAATAAAAACTTGGATCCAATCAATCGTTGGAGATTGATTGATCCACTGTTCTTTTAGTGTCAGAGGGGAGACTTGAACTCCCGACCTCAGGGTTATGAATCCTGTGCTCTAACCAGCTGAGCTACTCTGACAATCGGCCTTCAGGCCAGTCACCATCATACCTCTCAAGGCTCACCAATCAGCGCATTTCAATCGCATTCAGACGGTCTCGGAATGATTGTGGAGTCTCTGATTGGGTGAGATCCACCGTTTCGCTAACGATCTGAGTTGGTATTTTGCGCTGTACAGGACCACGCCGAGATGTGTTGCTCCTGGAGCTACTTCCAGGACGACGAAGGCCTCCCGTGCGCTGGTCTCGCTCGAGGGGCTTTTTCTTCAAATCCCCCCTCAATTGATTCAGAAGCCGGAAATGCCCCGTTGCGCTGAATTTGCGTAGAAGGGAAGGGTCCCAGCGGGATGTCTGTTCAGTCATTGGCCGAGTGTCTGGCTGGCAAGTTCGTAGACGTGATAATTTGATACGTAAGACTGGAAGTCGTTTCGACTAC
>CEWB01004807.1_pt1 | contig 12628 bp, 15 predicted proteins | sample 530831 | NCBI WGS metagenome assembly CEWB01 (sample SAMEA2621013, study PRJEB7988) | marine metagenome | biome: marine biome (ENVO:00000447); feature: surface water layer (ENVO:00002042); material: "saline water (ENVO:00002010), including plankton (ENVO:xxxxxxxx)" | depth 5 m | reverse complement strand
GCAAAGGGGCTTGAACCACAAACGCGCAAGTTGTTTGAGGTTTGTCGGATGCGACAGATCCCGATCTTCACGTTCATCAACAAGATGGATCGCCCCTGCCGCGATCCACTGAGTTTGCTCGATGAAATTGAATCCGAACTCGGCCTAACTCCTTGGGCTGTGAACTGGCCGATCGGCAGCGGTGAACAATTTCGTGGCGTTATCGATCGCCGCTCCCGCGAGGTGATGTTGTTCAGTCGTGCTGGTCGAGGCCAACAGGCGACGGAGCGCAAATTGTCGTTGGACGATCCAGCTCTGCGTGAACTGGTGGAAGACGATCTACTTGATCTTGCCGTCGAAGAACTCGAGCTGCTGGAAGCTGCAGGCGCAGACCTGGATTTAGAGGCCGTGCATTCGGGCGATCTGACCCCCGTCTTTTTTGGTTCAGCCATGACGAACTTTGGCGTCCGTCCTTTTCTCGATGCGTTTTTGGAGCTTGCTCAACGACCCATTGGTCGTTCGAGTAGTGACGGCTTGATTGATCCCCTTCGCGAGGATTTCAGCGGATTTGTGTTCAAGTTGCAGGCCAACATGGATCCGCGCCACCGCGATCGTGTGGCCTTCGTTCGTGTTTGCAGTGGTCGTTTCGCCCGCGATATGACTGTGAAACACGCCCGCAGCGGTAAAGCAATTCGTTTATCGCGTCCTCAAAAACTGTTTGGACAGGATCGTGAGGTTGTTGAAGATGCCTATCCCGGGGATGTGATCGGCTTGAACAACCCGGGCATGTTCGCGATCGGCGACACTTTGTATGTGGGATCCAAGGTGGAATTTGAAGGCATCCCCTGTTTCAGTCCGGAGATCTTCAGCTGGCTTCGCAATCCAAATCCCTCAGCGTTTAAGAATTTTCGAAAGGGGGTGAATGAACTGCGTGAAGAGGGCGCCGTACAAATTTTGTACGACACCGATGAAAGTAAGAGGGATCCAATCCTTGCTGCTGTAGGACAACTCCAACTCGAAGTTGTTCAGCATCGTCTTGAGAATGAGTATGGCGTGGAAACTCGTTTAGAACCACTCGGATATCAAGTGGCTCGCTGGGTCACTGGAGGCTGGCCCGAACTCGATCGGTTAGGGCGCATCTTCAACTGCAAAACAGTTCGCGATGCTTGGAATCGGCCAGTTCTTCTATTCAAAAATGAGTGGAACCTCAATCAACTGAATCAAGATCATCCCGAGTTCGAATTGAGCAACGTTGCTCCTGTCGTGAGTGGTGTAGAACCCATCAGCCTCTAGTAATTTGCATTGCTAAAAATGCAGCGCTAAAAGTCACCGGCGGATCTTCCAAAACCGTCCACGGCCAGGCTCTGTGATCGCCAGACTGGCTGGAGTTCAGCTTCAGGATGTGGATACCCTCTGGCTACTGCGTCGCAGCACTGACGGTGGGACCGATTACGTGCTTTTCCGAGGTGGTGATGAACCGGTGGAAATGCTGGAGGGATATCACCTGCCTCCACAGATGCCTTTCATTAAACGCCGTAAGTGGTTGAACCGTGCCGATGCGAAATCGTGTCAACGGCGCCTCGAGCGCAGCGAGGGATATCGACATGGAGCTCCTCTGTTTTGAGCAATCCTCGATACTCTTTTGAAAGTGAGTTGATCTAGGCCATGGTCGCGGTGGGCGAATCAGGAGCAGAGTCCGGTTCTGACGATCCGTACATTCGGCTCGGCTTGAGTCAAGACGCCACCTTTGAACAGGTTCAAGCGGCAAAAGCTCGTTGTATCGCAGACGTCGACGGCGACGACCAAGCACGGGCCCGTGTTGAAGCTGCGTACGACGCTGTTCTAATGGCACGGTTGCGAGATCGTCAGCAGGGTCAAGTGTCCCCTGCAGCTGCAACCGCATCTCAGCGAGAAGAAGGTGTTGGATCCGCTCCTTTGACGGGCCCTTCCTTCCCGGGCACCAGTGTGTTGCAAAATATTCGAACGAATCTGCCTGATCCGAGCCAGTCATTGGCCTCTCTCGCACCTCAGTGGTCGTTGGTGGAAGGCCAAGGCCGAATTGTTCGAATCATCGCCGGCATTATTGGGCTTGGCTTACTCCTCGTATCAGTAGCCAGTGTTCAACTGGTCCTGGCACTGGCCTGTATTGGGGTTTTTCTCAGCCAAGTCAGACGCGGACGTCGTCCTTTGGCGTCCTTGGGATGGACCCTGCTCGCGCTGATCGTGGGGCTTTTAGTGGGGTCGTTGTTAACGACTGCACTTTCTCCAACAGCTCTTCAGCAGTTGTCGATCACTCCCGCACAAATCCAAGCACTTCCAGCTGCGGTATTGCTTTGGCTGGCTGCCTTATTTCTGGCTTAAACAGCGGCCGGAAGTCCCTGAATAATCCCTGTTAATTCCTCTCGATTTACGACATATCTGTTGTTACAGAAGTGGCAAGTGAGTTCCGCTTGTCCATCAACATTCAGCATTTCAGATAATTCTTCTCGACCGAGCAATAACAATGCTCCGACACTGCGTTCTCGTGTGCAACGGCATTTAAATCGAACATCCTGACTGGCTTCGGTATCGGTTAAGGGTTTTGGGTCAAGATCGGGGAATACATCGATGAGTAGATCCTCAAGATTGTTGTTACAAGAGGCAAGTCGTTGACTAAAGCCTTCAATTTCTCGACATCGTTGTTCAATAAGCTCAACGAGTGCTGGCTCCTCTGCTGCCTTTGGAAGAATCTGTACAAGTAATCCACCGCTGCACAGAATCCCCTCACTATTGAGTTGTTCACCAACAAACACACCAGATGGGGTCTGTTCGGAATGGAGAAGGTAGGAGGCCACATCTTCACCAATGGCACCGCCAACGAGTTCCACGGTGCTGTTGAACGGCTCCCCTTTGCCGTCGTCGCGCATTACATGGAGATATCCGGTGCCTGCAGCGGTCTTGAAATCAAATCCATAGACCCCATTCTCATCGGCAATCGGGTCGAGTTCTAAGGCTGGCTCCCCGACGTAGCCGCGAACAGTTCCATCGCGACCTGCATCCACCATCAATCCTTTGATAGGCCCATCCGATCCGAGCCGGAGGTTCACTCGTCCGTGACGCACCTTCATGGAGCTGGCGAGCATCAATCCTGCGCTCATCGCCCGACCCAACATCACTGTGGTGAGCAAGGACAACCCATGCCGCTCCTGGGCCTCACGCAGTGTTGCTGTGGTGGAGACTGCAACAAGCCGAATGCCACCTCCGGCGGCTGTTGCTCTCACCAGCCGGTCAGCCATAACGCGTTCAAAGCTCAAGGCAATGTAGTCATCGGAGTCAGCTGGCCGCTTTCCAGTCGTAATCGATCCGAATTCCATTGATCGAATAACTCAGGCTCATGGGTCACCACGATCAGCACTTGCTCTTGTGCAAGGTCCGACAACAGCGTCAACACATCTGAGCGGACCGACCAATCCAATCCAGCTGTGGGTTCATCAAGTAGCAAAACCTCAGCTCCGCGCAACAGTTGAACAGCCAAGGCCAATCGGCGTTGTTGACCTCCACTCAGGCGTTCTGGCGCTGCATTACGCGGGATGTCTTGCAAGCCAACCCGTTGAAGCACTTGATCTTGACGATCGTTCCCCAAGCGTCGGTGCCCTAAACGCAGTTCTTGGCTCACGTTCAATCCAAGAAAGTGGCGTTCAGGGAACTGAAACACCATTCCGCAAAGCCCCCTTCTTTGTCGCCGGTTCATTACCTTTCCTTCCCAGGAAATCGAACCTGATCGCGCGGCTGATAAGCCACTGATCACCTCAAGTAAGGATGTCTTTCCAGACCCACTGGCTCCTGCAATCAACAGTGGTTTTCCTCGCTCAGCATGGAAACTGGCACCGCGAAGCACGGGTGACGCAACCGTCGCTGGTGCGTAGGTGACCTCAGACAGTTGAAGCATCAGCTCAGCTTGAACGATGATGAGATGTGTGCCTTGGGTCTATGGACGTTCGATTCCGCGAAGTGGATCCTTTCAATTGTTGGCTTTGGCTTCGTTTCCCAGAGGTTCCGACTCAAGGGGAACGAAATTACGTGGATGGAATTTTTGACAGCTGGTATGTGATCGGTCGCCTCGGAGGATTTAACGCTGGAAACCTGCAGGTGCATGAGGAAGGAGCTGACATGAGTTTGATGGCTTACAACAATGACGAAGCCGAGTCGGTCATGCCGGCATTAATGCACAACATGGGGCAAATGGAATACCAAGAAGAATGGGCGAGGTGTTGGATTGATCTCGGAACAAGTGACGGCGTTTCTCTCGATATTTTGATTAATGCTCTACGTCAACTCGATGCCGGTGTAGTGCAAATTGCAGAGCTGGTGGTGGGTGGAGTGAATGAAGATTGGCCGGTTGAAGAGCATCCCGACAGTGTCTTCCCTGCCGGTGCGTGAACTCAGACGTCTGCTGATTCCGCCAGACCGTTTTGTTGGATCTGAGCTGTTAGAGCTCCATAAGGATGAATCTCATTACCTCCGACGGGTTCTACGCCTGCGGATCGGAGATCCCCTGGCGATTTCCAATGGATGTGGCCAGCTTTGGCATGCAGAGCTTGTCGATGAACACACCGTTAGAACCCATCCCCAGCCATGTGAGCAGGCCGGTCAACCGCATCCAACGCTGGGACTAGCTGTGTCGATCATCCGCCGCGGTTTTGACGATGTGGTGCGAATGGCCTGTGAACTCGGCATCGATACGATTCAACCTCTTCGCTGCGAACGGACTGTTCCCCAGGCGGAGCATCGGCCAGATCGCTGGAACACGATTGTTCGTGAAGCCGTTGAACAATGCGAGCGTCTTTGGAAACCAACCGTTTCAGAGCTGAACACCCTTGATTTGTGGCTTGATTGCTGTTCAGGTCAGAAAGCGGTTGGTGTGACCCGGACACACAACGTTGCCCCACTGAAGGATTGGTTGGAGCAGAAGACCACGCCAACTCAAAACACATGGTTGATTGTTGGTCCCGAAGGTGGCTGGACGTCGGCTGAACTCGACGCGTTAAACCATCATTCGGTGGCCCCGATTCATCTGGGATCTTCCATTCTTAGAACATCCACCGCCGCAGTAGCTGGTGCCGTTGAGCTGATTCGTTGGCGTGAGCAACAGCTCAACTTTTAAACAGATCTTCAGCCATGTTGCGGAAGTTTTTCACTGCAGCACCTGGTGAACGTTTGCGCTGACTTAAAGCAGCTCCTGGAACGAGATTGTCGGGGGCATAGGTGCTGTAGGTCATTTCTGGCCGATCGGCTTCGGCTGCTGCTAATTCAGCGGCGATGGCTTCCGCCGTGGTGAGGCCACTGTTGTTGGATGGTGTTACGGGCTCTTTGCTCTTGGATTCAGTGCTCTTCGGCACTGAGGCTTGGGCGGCAGCGGTCTGATTGCCTTGGACTGCAGGAATCTCAGAAGAAACGGCTGCAACAACAGGAGCTGGGGCAGGGGCTGCTGGAGCTGAAGCAGTCCCTGCTTGATCAGATGGCGCGACGAGCAGAGTTGGCGCCAATGGTGCTTTTGCTGGCTCTTGGCTTTCCTCGGGCTCAATCGTCTCTGTGGGCAGATCGATCTTGGCCGGTGCGGCTTCGGCATCAAGAGTGAGGAAGAAACGCTTGTCGTTGTTGAACACCATCCGCTCGACCCATCCAGAGAAGACTGGATGATTCTCCTCCTGTATTTGTCGTTCACAAGAGATGCTTAGAGCACTGCAACACGCGAGATGCTCTGGATCTGGATTCAAGCCCTGGTGGTGAATGGAGTTTTGATCAGCCTTGCCCAGCGCACGCCGCTGTTAACGGCGCAGGGATGGATCCATGCGGCAGCCCTTGGAACGATGTTGTGGGGGAGCGTCGGTTGGCGCGGTTGGTTGGCCGTTGTTGTGTATCTGGTCTTGGGAAGCTTGGTGACACGCATTGGCTTCAGCAACAAGCAACGGCGTGGATTGGCGGAAGCCCGTGAGGGACGACGTGGTCCTGAAAATGTCTGGGGATCAGCAGCTGTCGGTGCTGGTCTCTCCCTCGTTCTTGCGGCCTCACCGCAAGACGCCATTCTCTGGCGCCAGCTTTTATTGATTGGATTCTCGGCAAGTTTTGCTGCGAAACTTGCCGATACCTTTGGCAGCGAACTTGGCAAGCGTTGGGGTCGCACAACCTTGTTAATCACCACACTCCGGCCCGTTGCACCTGGAACCGATGGTGCGATCAGCCTTGAAGGAACGATGGCAAGTGCCGTTGGCAGTGTGGTGATGACCCTCGCCCTCTGGTGGCTTAGTTCCCCTGAACTGCCATTGATCCCCAATGCCATGGCCGCTGGAGTGGTGATGGTGGTGGGATTGCTAGCCACCCTGGCGGAAAGTGTTCTGGGAGCGCTCGTCCAAAACCGCGTCGGGTGGCTCAGCAATGAGCTGATTAACGCGCTGCAAACGCTTCTTGCGGCGGTCTTAGCGATCGCCTGGGCGGCACTCGCAAGCCATCTTGTGTTGCCAACAATCGCAGGGCATTAATCGCGTCTTCAAGTAACTGCTTCAAACGGCGTTGGCTGAGCCGATGGGACTGAGCAAGATCTCGAAGACCAACCCCTTCAATCCAATGTTGCCTCAGCAATAACTGATGGTGTTCGTCGAGCTGAGGGAGAACGGTTTGAAGCCAGTCCGCATGGGGATCGGGCTTGGGACCGCTAGGGGCGAGTAAGTCCTGTGCCTCGATGGCCATCAGTTTTTTACTGACGTCCGCGGCACAGGCATCGAGCCATCGCTGGGGACTCACCTTCAGACACACCGCAATGGATTGGTCGTTCAAAGGGGGTAACCCCGCCTGAATTCGCGCGTGTTGAAGACGTTGACCCGACACATACAGATCTTGGAGTCGCCAAGGAATACGCAGCATGCGCGAACGGTCTCGCCGAAAGTGCAAAACCTGGCCATTCGCTCGGCTCATCAAGTAGGTGCTGGGGCGAAAGCCACGGGTCGGATTCAAATTCTCCATGCCTTGAATCAATCCAAGGCAGGCTTCTTGGAGGAGATCGTCGTGTTCTTCGGGGCCACGTCGCTGTTGACGCCTCGCGACGCAGTAGGCCAAACCCAAGTGCTGGAGAACCTGTTGGTTTCTCTTCTTGGTGGCATGGGGCAGGCTGCGCCGCTCTTCTTGGCGGCGGCGAGCATTCAAAACCATGGGATCAAAGCAACTGCTTTCACGGTTGCCTTCTCAACCACGAAGCACTGCCCACCACAGGACCTCTTTCAGGCACAAAGGTGCTCGATGATGACCGGAGCTGTGTTTTACGAATGGATTGGCAATCAGAAGCGCTCTCAGCGCTTAAACAAGATGTGCCATTTTTTGTGCGACCAGCGGTGCGACGTCGGATTGAAATGATGGCTTTGGAAGCTGGTTGCTCCAAGGTGGATCTTGCGTTCTATCGCGACGCGAAGGCGAGCATGGCGCCGAAATAGACCCAATTAGATCTCGTCCAGTTCACAGCGGTTCAGCTCTGGATTGGTGAGGCGATCAATGATCCGTGCCATATCGACCGCCGTGAGATCACCATTGTCGTCCCATTTCAAAGTGGTTTTGCGTTGGGCGGGCGGTTTTTTGTCGGTGAACGGAACGGAAGGATTGGGCTCCACGGTGATCCCACTTGTGAGCGAATGCACACACTAGCTGGGGCTTGCCATTGCTTCATCCATGCCTTGGGGTGGCCGTCGTCAGCGGTGAAAGGCCTGCCCAGTTCAAGAGCGGTGGCCACTGCTGGAGAAGGTGATGAATCCAGGCATGGCCGTACGTATTGAGGTGAATCCCGTCGGGCTCGATCCACTGCAACCAATCGGGTTGCCCTTGGATTTCGGCATGCAGGGCATAAAACGGCACATTGGCTTCACGGCACTGTTCAGCCAGGGCGGCCTCTGTCTCGGCAATTGCTTTGTTGCAGTACCACAGGCAATCCGCAAATGGCATCACATGTTCATCCACTGGAGTGAGCCCCAGAACGAAAACGTTCGTCACGGATCTCATCTCTGCGAGGAGTTGGCTGATGCCAAATGCAAAGGCATCCAACTCAAGTTGGGGACGGCCATCACTCCGACCGATTCGGGCTGTGTCATTCAAGCCAACGCTTAACAACAAACCATCGGGGTGTTGTCGTCGAAGCTCGCCGCGACACGACCATTCATGCCGCCATCGTGCAGCAATTCGTTCAATCCCATCGCCTCGAACGCCGAGTGGATAGATCACTGGTGCAGAAGGAAGTTGCATCCAATCCATCCGTAAACGCTGGCACCATCCACCACCATCCCGATCCCCCCAACCCAGAACGCCGCTATCCCCGAGAACCACGAGTTGTCTCGGTCCCATAGATGCCGCCATCACAGGACCACAGCCTTGCAGTTCAAGCGTTGTTGCCAGCGCTCCGTGATGGCTTCACCAGTCAGAGTCAACACAATGAATGCCAGGACCAACCAAGCCACCAGCCACCAGTGAAAGGACGACAGAGCGTCGATTAACTGCCAACCCAATCCAGCGCTTCCAACAAGGCCAACCACCACGGTGTCTCTGAGGATCACATCGCATCGGTACGACGCATAGGCGAGATAACTACGGCTGACCTCCGTCAATGGTCCATATAGCCAGCTCATTCGAGCTGTCGCTCCTGACCATTCCAGAATCTGAGCGGATCCAAAACCTGTTTCACGGACGTCCCTGATCAGCACCCGACCCATCACACCACTGTGGTGCAGTCCAAGGGCCAACGCAGCGAGCGGCAGGCTTGGCTTCGCCATCACCAGCAGTAGTAATGCACTTAAAGGAGTCGGCAACAGGCGCAATGCACCCCAGATCAAACTTTGAAGCCGAAGGCTGTTTGGGTTTGGCCAAAGCAGCAGAAGAAGTGCTGGAAGTGCTGTCGCAATGCAGCTGGCCATCACGGTGATGAGAAGTGTGGACCCGATCACAGCCCACCAATTCATCTCCAAGAGTGCTGCCGCAGCATTGCGGTGATCTCCCCACAGGGAAAGCAAAGATCCAAGGGGTGCAGTCGGCCAGGACAGATCCATATTCAGAGTTGAACACCCAAACGACACACAGCCGATCAACACCGTGCCGATCAACACCGTGCTCATGAACACTCCACTGCCTGGCCTGCTCTGAATGGTCCGAAGCATCTGATCCAACACCACCATGGCAATAGCCAAGAACCACAACCCACTCCACATTTCTCTGAATTGAAGGGATTGGAGACTCAACATCAAATCGGTTCCAAGCCCGCCAAGACCAAACACTCCCAAGATCAAAGCTGAACGAAGTGCGCAATCGAGGCGATGGCCAATGTGATGGTTAATCGCGGCGCTGACGGCTGGAAGCACAGCCGTCACCAGGACGGCAATCGCTGCACCTCCAGTGGCTTGCAGCACCGGTAAGGCTGGGGACTCGTGGCAATCAATTTGATCCGCGATCACCCTTGCCATCTGCGCGCTGTACGGAATGACAATCGCCGCAATCGCGACCCAACCGTTGAGTCCATAAATCTGAAGCAGCAGCAAACCCCAGATCAACTCATGGATGGCTCGAAAGGGTGAGAACAGACGCCTAAACAGCACTGCTGGCCAGCTGCTTTCAAGGATCGTTCGCCAGACTGAGCGTGAACCCAAAAAGCCGAACATCACCCCTAGACCAGTGCTGATTGTCCAGGAGAGGACCGCGGTCACGAATGTGATTTGAAGTCCGTGCCAAAGACTTTTGAGGAGAATTGGATCCAACGACGGCTGAACAGCAGCCTGAGCAAACTGGATCAGTAACGGAAGTCCACCGCCATGACCATCTCGAATGAGAATCGCGATGACCGGAATCAGACAGAGTCCTGGCAGCAGGGTGAGCAGCGGTAACGCTGGTTTTAAGGACGTCCGTAAAGCCATTCCAGTTGTGTGTTGCTAATCGTTTTTGGTGCTGCGTCAAGAACAAGGGCACCGTTTCGCAGCCCCAGTACACGCTCAAATCGATGAATGAGATCAGGACGATGCAAGCTGATCAAACATCCGGGTAGGGAAAGAAGTGTGGTGAGGACTTCGTTGGCGATGACAGGATCCAGTGCCGACAACGGTTCATCAGCGAGCACAAGTTCAGGCCTTTGGCGCAGCAACCGCGCCAGAGCCACGCGTTGCCGCTGACCTCCAGAGAGTTGCGTCACGGCTCGTTTGAGCAGTGAAGGCTCCAATTGAACTTGGTGCATGACAGCGAGACATGCGTCTCTTTCGATGACACCGAGAAGATTTCGTAGGGCCCATATCAAGCCATGACGCCCTAAGGCACCGCTATTGATGTTTTGGACCACGCTGAGTTCCTCCACAAGCCGTAAGTCCTGCCAAAACGTGCCGATGGATCGACGTTCATGGCGTGGCAAGGTCTTGAGGGGTAGACCATGCCAATGGATGGTGCCTCCTGAAGGATGCAGGCTTCCATTGCAGAGTTTGATCAGCGTGGTTTTTCCAGAGCCACTAGCCCCCAGCAAAACCACCCGTTCATCAGCTCTGATGGTGAGACTGATCGGTTGGAGTCGGTGGTCCAGCCTCACCTGGTGCAACTCCAGCAGCCTTGTCAACGGATCTTGCCGAGCTGGCGACCCACCGCTTCGATCTTGTCGTAGTCGGAGTTTTGAGCCGGAATGAACTCAGCGGCTCCAAACAGTTCGAGGATGGTTTCGCCTCGAGCTGTTGTCGGTGAGATCTGCAGCAGAGCGGCCTGCACCTTGTTGGTGAACCCCTTACCGAACCGCTGATCGAGATCGGGACGTGCCACCCAGTGGTAGTCGACGTATGGAGGCGTTCTCCAGATGACTGAGACGTTGTTGGGGTCGACGCGACCGTCCTCAACATTGCTCTTCCACACTTGTTCATTCAAGGCTCCCACCTCGTAAGCACCGCTCTGCACCACAGCCACCGTGGCGTCATGGCTGCCGCTGAAACCAGGGGTGCCCCCAGCGAGATCCTCCGTAGATACACCGTTTTGGCTCATGAAGTATTGAGGCATCAACCGGCCTGAGGTTGAGCTTTCCGAACCAAAGGACAGGCGTCGGCCTTTTAAATTTGTGAGCTGATCGCCGCCGCTGAAGGGTCGAAGTCCACTGGCGCCATTGGCAATGAAAACGCTTGTGAATTGTGCGTCGATATCACGTTGGGCCAGGACTTTGGCGCCTGGTGTCTGTAAACGGGCCTGCACACCCGTGAGTCCACCGAACCAGACCAAGTCGAGGCTGCCGGTACGAAACGCACTGACGGCTGCGGGGTAGTTGCTCACCGGTACGTATTGCACCGGAACCTTCAGCTGATCACTGAGTTCGGCTGACAGTGAGCCGTAGAGACGGTTGAGTTTCTCTGGGTTCTGATCTGGGATTGCTCCAATATGAAGAACTGGCGATTTTGTCCCCGTCGGACGCGAAGCACAGCTCGTCATGGTGGCCGTGATGGTGATGCCAGTCAAAAGACTTGCAATCAAAACGGCCCTGCGTTCTAGAGCGATCATTGAACTTGAACGAAGGTCTGTTTAGAACTTTCGGAGCATGCGCTGCAGACGCTCCAGACCATTGGAGATCGTCTCACGCGAGACGGCACACGACAGACGAATGCAACGGTCGTCTCCAAAAGCAATGCCTGGTACAACAGCCAGCCCTTCGTCATGCAAAGCACGACGACAAAATTCCATCGAATCAGTGACACGATCAGGGAGTTGTGGAAAGGCGTAGAACGCACCCTTGGGTGGAATCAAGGTGATGCCTGGAATGGCTTGCAGTCCGTCGATCAAAAGATCCCTGCGCAGGTTGTAACTGCTGGCCATATCGGTGACGCATTGACGTGACCCCTGAATCGCAGCCAAAGCTCCCTTTTGGGCAAAACTGCACACATTGCTTGTGCTTTGGCTTTGGAGTGCTGAAGCGGCTTTGATCACCGTTGCGTTTCCAGCGAGATACCCCAGGCGCCAACCGGTCATTGCCCAACCTTTGGCAAAGCCGTTCACGGTGAAGCAACGATCCTTAAGCGCGTCTGAAATGGAGCCGAAACTGATGTGCTGCTCTCCCTCGCCCAGGAGATATTCATAAATTTCGTCACTCATCACCAGCAGATTGGGGTGGCGAGCAACCAGCTCAGCCAGAGCCTCCATTTCTTGTCGCTGCATGACGCGACCGGTGGGATTTCCTGGACTGTTGATCACCAAAAGTCTGCTTTTTGGTGTAATCCGAGCCTCCAAAGCGTCGAGATCAAGCCTGAATCCATCAGTGGCTGACGCTGGTACTAGCACCGTGGTGGCACCAGCTAAGGCCGCCATTTCTGGATAGCTCAACCAATACGGGGAAGGGAGCAAGACTTCATCGCCAGGGTTCAGCACCACCTGGAACAGGTTATAAATCGCTTGTTTCCCGCCGTTACAGATCAGGACCTGCTCAGGTTTAGTCGCGATCCCGTTTTCTCGACTCAGCTTGTCGGCAAGAGCCGCTCGCAACTCAGGATCACCCGCTGCCGGCCCGTAACGCGTGATGCCCTGCGATAGAGCCTCCCGTGCAGCCTCAACAATGAACCCTGGGGTATTGAAATCAGGCTCTCCGGCACTCAGGCTGCAAATATCTCGGCCTTCGGCCTGAAGCGCTTTGGCTTTG
>CEWB01039951.1_pt1 | contig 12636 bp, 6 predicted proteins | sample 530831 | NCBI WGS metagenome assembly CEWB01 (sample SAMEA2621013, study PRJEB7988) | marine metagenome | biome: marine biome (ENVO:00000447); feature: surface water layer (ENVO:00002042); material: "saline water (ENVO:00002010), including plankton (ENVO:xxxxxxxx)" | depth 5 m | reverse complement strand
GCTTTGCTCTCAAAAAAATTCTATCATTCATCCGAGGACGAAGCGTAATCAACGAGCGGCACGCACTTGTTGCCTTCCTTCGCCTGTTCAAATGCCGACGACGGAGGCTTCATCTTCTGTACGCGAACGAGTTTCACTTTCTTCCTCGCGAGGACGCCTCCTTTTCGTAATCGTTTCTCGGCGCCGTCGTCGCCGCCCGTCTCCTCGTCGACGCCGTCGCCTCTTCTCCCACCACCAACCTCCTCCATCATCACCGCTCGTCTTTTCTGCTCCACGAACGACTGCTGCTCCTCAATCTCTCTCCTTTTCTTACTCACGGTCCCGCCTAAATTTCTCGGACACTCTCTCGTCTCGTGGTTTTCCGTGCATATTTTACACCTGGAAACGTTCGGACATCTCGACGAAGAGTGTCCGCCTTTCTGACCGCATCGTTTACACACCGAGCGATACTTTTGCTGCTTCTTCTTTTGATGATGCGCGTTGTTGTTGTTGTTGCTATAATTATTATCGTTATCACAGTTTCTCTCCACGTGTCCTTTCTGCCCGCACTTCCCGCATATCCGAGGTTTCGAACAATCCTTCGCCTGGTGCCCGAGTTTGTTACACCGGTGGCACGGTCCTTCGTAGGATAAAGGTTTCTCCACCATAATACTATTCGCATACGTACTCATAGTAGCACCAGCAGCAGCAGTAGTAGTACTAGTCGTAGGCACGCGATTGGAGTACCTCGACGGTTTCGACATTATTATTAAGTATGCGCGCAAAAACTGTGCGATGTGTGAGGGGTGGACTGCTTAAAAGAGTGAACGAACCTTTTTTTTATTCCCCGAAATGAAAGTGTTTTTGCAAAAACACAGCACAGAAAACCACGCTCAAAACAAAAATATGCTCGATATAAACTTATTGAGACCGGAGAAAGGCGGCGACCCGGTGCGTTTTGTTGCGACCACTTTTATACCTCTTTCGCTGCTCGTTGTTTTTGTCGATGTTTTTCTTTGTTCTTCGTCATTCCATCGTCGTTTACGTCGTGCGATGATGATTGGAGACGATTTTTGATGAAAAAGCGCCGACATGGATTTTTATTCATCTCGTTTTTATTAGCTCTCTCTCTTTCTGATTTCAAGGACTGACGAGTATTAATAATATTCACTTCTTCTGTGCGCGCGAAATATTACTGAATCTAAACAGGATGTCGTGAAAGAGTCGCAAAAACGTCGGTACAAGTCCGTGGAAATTGTCGACCAGTGCATCGAAAAAGACGCACAATGGCGCTCGGTTCGATTCGATCTCGATAAGCTGAATGCGGATTTTAACAAAGCGAACAAAGCGGTGGCGTTGAAGATGAAAGCAGGGGAGAAGGAAGAGGCGGAAAAGTTGATGCCAGAAGTGAAGCGAGTGGACCAGCTTAGAAAAGACACCGTGGAGCTGGAGAAGACTTTGGAACAGGAAACGAACGAGTTGTTGTTGAAGATTGGGAATATTGTCCACGACTCGGTGCCGGTGAATAACGACGAGGAATTTAACACGGTGCATGCGACGTGGGGGGAAAGAAGAATGGAAGAGGATTTACCGAATCACGTAGATTTGGTTGGAATGTTGGATATTGCAGATTTGGAGAAAGGCGCAGACGTGGCTGGAGGGAGAGGGTATTATTTGAAAGGCGCCGGGGTGTTGTTGAACCAAGCGATGATTAACTACGCGTTGTCGTTTTTGGCGGCGAGAGGGCATTCTCCGCTAGCGACGCCATTTTTTATGAGAAAAGACAGAATGGCAGAGTGCGCGCAATTAGCCGATTTCGACGAGCAGTTGTACAAAGTGACCGGAGAAGGTGACGATAAGTATTTAATCGCTACTAGCGAACAAACGTGCTGCTCGTATTTAAGAAAGTTATGGTTGAACGAGAAGGATTTACCCATTCGTTTGTCTGGGTATTCCACGTGTTTCAGAAAAGAGGTTGGGAGTCACGGGAGAGATACGCTCGGTATCTTTCGCGTGCATCAGTTCGAGAAGGTTGAACAATTCGTAGCCGTGACGCCGGAAGGCAACGCTTCGTGGGAAGAAATGGACAGATTGATTGGAAACGCAGAGGCTTTTTACCAATCTTTGAACATTCCGTATAACGTTGTGAACATAGTTTCCGGCGAGTTAAACGACGCTGCGGCGAAAAAGTACGATTTAGAAGCGTGGTTTCCGTCCTCTAGAACTCACCGAGAGTTGGTGTCTTGCTCGAACTGTACAGATTACCAATCCAGACGATTGGAAATTCGTTACGGCGCTCCGCAGAAAGGCCCGGAAAAGACCAAGTCATACGTGCACTTGTTGAATTCGACGTTAACTGCTACGGAGAGATCATTGTGTTGCTTGTTGGAGAACTGGCAAACCCCAGACGGGTTGGTGGTACCTCCCGCGTTGCGCCCTTGGATGTGCGGCATCGAGTTCATTCCGTTCGTGAGCAAGTTAGACAAGAAGAAACGTTTGGTAGCGGTTTCACCGGCGCCGGCACCGTTGTTTGGTGGAGTGAATGGTGCGGATTCCGCGAATTCTTTGAGCGTTTTTGTCAACGCTGGCGATTGTGCCGGGTCCATGGCTTTGGAATCGATTCTATCAAAGCTTCCGGACACCGCGGCGACGAAAAAATCCATCGCCGTGGACGTCACGGAGGAAGAGAAAGGATTGTTTCCAGACCCAGAAAACATCGTTGGTCCGGCTATGATCGCAGACGGTGATTTTGTGTTGACGTCAGCTACGGCTATTGCAAGATATCTCGCGAAGATGACGCAAGCGTCCAGTCTCGCGTTGTTACCAACCGCCGCGAAGGACAACGCCAAGTGCGAAGCTCTTATTGAGTTGTTCCATCACGCCAACGTCGACGAGGTTGTCACGAGAGTCGAAAAAGCGTTGGAAGGCGCGAACGATTACGTGTGTGGAAGTACGTTTACGATTGCCGACGCTCTTTTAGCGGCTAAACTGAAAACGGCCAAGGCGTCGGTATCGGCAAAAGCGGCGCAGTGGATGACGCTTTCGTTGTAAACGACGTTCGAAACACAACAACAATAAATATCATTTAATGAATTGAATTGCAAACTATTACTACTACTACTACCACTACCGCACTATATCACTATCACTATCATACTCCATCGAAATATACCTGCGTATTTTTCTCAATCTATCTATCTATCTCTTGCTAGAAACTTCCTCCTGCGTATGAACACATTACACTTGCGCTGGACCTTCGACGTTTTTATGTTTCACCAGCTCCTCCGCGAATTCTTTAAACTCCTCGCTATGCTTAACCATGCACTGGTGCAACGCCACGAACCTGTCCGCACAATCGCTCGCTCTCGTCGCTTCGTCTGCTTTCATAAAACACGTCAACGCCATGTCGAACTCTTCTCCGCACGACGTATCTCTCAATGGTTTCACGCAAGGACATTCTAAAGCGTGTTTTATTCTTTCATCCACGGAGGGGAGATGCGCTCCTTTTTCGATGGCTTCCGCCATGCCTTCGAGTGCAGCAGCGGTAGAAGGACTAGAAGATGGAGACGCGCTAGATGTCTCGTCTTTATCGCTCTCGCTGGCGTTCCTTCGAGAAGACATGTTTAAGATGTCGTCGAGTGGTTTCGTTCTTCAAAAAGTGTGGGGACTTTGCAGGAAGCTCGAACCCTCTCGCATTTGCGTCACACTCAAAACAAAAAGTGTTTGAGCGATCAATCACACTCGCGCTTCCCCGAAGAAAGCACAAAAGAAGAAGGAGAAGAAGAGAAAGATAAAGATGCGATGCCTCTACACGTTCGAAAGAAGAAGGATGATGATAAGGAAGAAGAGTGAAGCGCGGATGAAGATGAAAGTGCATCTTTTCAATATCTAGGTGATTTCTTCCTCTGCCTCACACGCGATGGCACCATTATCAACTTCCTCCTCCTCCTCCTCCTCCTCTTCCTCTCGAAGACCACCACCGCGTCTGACGACATTTTTGCGAGCGCGGTGTGGAGGCAAAAGTGGCGATGGAAGCGATGATAGTATCGATAGATATTGGTACGTGAGCGATGTGGATGAAGCGTTCGTGGCTCGTGCAAAGCAAATAGGGAGCGCGACGACAAAGACATCATCACCATCCTCGTCCTTTCGGCAAACCGCGAAGAAAGCGACCAAGAACAGAGATTTGGCACTTTTGAAGTTATCTGATGTAGCTTTGAAAACTTCGTCTTCTTCTTTGGAGGATTTTGACGAGGAGACGAGGCTCGCGCTCGATTTAGTCGCGGACGCTTCGATACAGTTGTTGCGTTTGGAGAATGACTTGATTTCGCCGGATGAACTTTTAGAAGCGCCGGCAGATTTATATGCAGCGGTGGCAACGAATTGCGATGTAGATTGGAAGTTGGAGGCAGATTTAGAAGATGTCGTTGAGTATTCGAACGCGCCGGAATTGGAGAGAAAGAAAGTGCAAGGGAAAAGGAGGGGAAACGAGAGAGAAGCTTTTGGTTTTGTGAAAGCGAGACTAGGGGGTGTGTTGAGCGAAACCGGTGAAGCCGCGCAGCGATGGAAAGATTTTTGGCAAAGCGCAAACGCACTAAGAAGAGTAGGAAGCACGAGTAGTACTGGTGGCGATTTGAATGGCACGTCGATGGGAGTAGGGGAAAAAAAAGAGGCGTATTACGGGGAGGATATGTTTTTCGTGCCACCGAGATTTCACGGAGCGAATGACTTTGACAGCAGTAATCAACACTGCGACCAAATATCCAGTGGCTTAGAATCTACAATTTTATCGAATATGACGCGTGGTTTAGATAGCGCGAATGCGTTCGCATCTTTAGAGCTAGAACGGTCGAGGACTCCTTCGTTCCACGAGCTGGACGCATTAGGTACTGAGAGCGAGGTGTCAACTTCTCTTCAAGCCGGCTCTGGCTCAATTCTATCTTGGCTTCGCGAACAATGCGAAATATTTAGAGAAAACAATCAGAATTCAGATGCATTTGCAGGTTGGACGGATATTTGCGGAAATATCTGTCGCGTGTGCTTGAACACTTCGAGCAGCGACGACCAGGTTGCATCTGAGTTGTTCGATTTACTCGGTGACGGTGGATTTGATCTCGTCGCGAGCGTTTGCGAAAGACGAGGTCAACTTGCGGATGCCATCAGACGACGGCTGCAAGCTTTAAAAGAAGCGTTTGATCCAGAAGAATCTGCCCAGGATGATTATGCGAAAAGTAAATCTGCCGTCTCCGTTCGATCAACGACGGACGTCGCGATGGAGAAAATCCGAAAGAAAGAAGAACGGAGGAATAAACGACGCGCTGCTGGTGGTCATGGAGAATATTTGTTAGAATGGTTTACGAACGATTCTGGACTTGGTTATGGCGCTTTCTGCGACGATTCGTTACCGCTACCGAACAGAAACGAAGCCGCGCCGGGAAGTGTGGATGACATTCTGAACAGTTTGCGCGGACTAGGTCTCGGAACAGACGGCGGAAAAAAAGCTCTGCCGCCGGGAACGACTCGTAAAGTCTTGGAAGGTTACGAAGAAATTTACGTACCTGCGCGTATCCCTGACGCCGTGGCAGACGGTGAATTACAAGTTTCTGTGTCTTATCTCCCGGCTTGGGCTCAAACTGCGTTCAAAGGTATTCAGACATTCAATCGTATTCAGTCCAAAATTTTTGAGTGCGCGTATACGTCGAACGAGAACGTTCTTGTATGCGCACCTACTGGTGCAGGAAAGACGAATATTGCTATGCTATGCGCGATGCAAGAAATAGCTAAACATTTTGACGAAGAGAATAATTGCTTGCACGAACACGACGATTTCAAGATTGTTTACGTGGCGCCGATGAAGGCGTTGGCGGCTGAAGTCACGCGGACGTTTCAGAAGCGACTCGACGAATTGGGGATGGTGTGTCGAGAACTAACTGGCGATACGCAGCTCTCCAAGAGAGAATTAGAAGAAACGCACGTTATTGTTACGACGCCAGAGAAATGGGACGTCATCACGCGAAAAGGTGGTGAAGTTTCCGTAGCCTCCACTCTCAGACTCCTTATTATCGATGAAGTGCACTTATTGAACGACGAGCGAGGACCGGTCATTGAAACTCTAGTGGCGCGAACGCGTCGTCAAGTCGAGCAAACGCAATCAATGATTCGAATTGTCGGTTTGTCGGCAACTTTGCCCAATCCGAGAGATGTTGCGCGGTTTTTAGGTGTCACCGAAGGTAAAGGCTTGTTCGTATTTGACCAATCGTACAGACCGATTCCGCTCACACAAGTTTTCATTGGCGTTTCAGAGACAAACGCAATGAAACGTCAGAATGTGACTATTCGAATAGCTTTTAAGAAAGCGTGCGAGGCACTTCGTAAAGGTAAACAGGCGATGGTCTTTGTGCATTCAAGAAAGGATACGGTAAAAACAGCGCGACAGTTGGCTGAAATAGCGGGAGAAGAAGGCGAACTCGAGTTGTTTGAGAACGACACACACGAGGAGAAATCGATATTCGCTAGAGAAGTGTCGCGATCAAGAAACCAAGAGATGAAAGAATTATTCTTTAAAGGTTTTGGCTGTCACAACGCTGGGATGCTTCGAAAAGATCGGACGTTAGTGGAGCAAATGTTTGCCGCCGGTGTGATCAAAGTATTAGTATGTACGGCAACTTTAGCATGGGGGGTAAACTTACCCGCCCATCAAGTCATCATCAAGGGAACGCAGCTCTACGACGCGAGTGCGGGAGGTTTTAAGGACCTTGGTGTTCTAGATGTACAGCAAATTTTCGGCAGAGCAGGTCGGCCGGGTTTCGATACCAGTGGTGAGGGTGTCATTATCACCGAACATAAGAAGCTCACGAAATATGTTGCAATGTTGACGCACTCCACTCCGATTGAGTCGCAATTCATCGAGTGTTTGGCGGATAATTTGAACGCCGAAATTGTGTTAGGAACCGTAACGAATGTCCGCGAAGGCGCGCAGTGGTTGAGTTACTCTTACTTACACACGAGAATGGAGCAAAATCCACTCGGATATGCTTTGACATGGGATGAAGTTCGCTTGGATCCCGGGCTCATCGAGCATCGGAGAAACTTGATTAAAACAGCAGCGAGAAAGCTACACAAGGCTAAGATGATTCGCTTCGACGAACAATCAGGCCAACTGTATCAAACCGAAGCTGGACGCATCGCGTCGCACTTCTACATCAAAGTTACTTCCATGGAATTGTTCGAAGAGATGATGAATCGACACATGTCCTTGCCAGAAGTGTTGCACGTAATCTCGCACTCCTCTGAGTTTGAAAATATCGCGCCGAGAGAAGATGAAATGCCAGAACTCGAGGCACTTCGAAGAAACCGTCGTTCCGCCTGTCCGATTGAGATTAAAGGTGACATGAGCGATAAAATTGCCAAGGTTAATTTACTCTTGCAAGTATACGTATCTCGGAAGCGATTAGAATCGTTTTCATTAGTTGCAGATTCAAGTTACATTTCTCAAAATGCCAGCAGAATATGTCGCGCTTTGTTCGAGCTCATGCTTAAGCGTGGATGGCCATCGCTGGCAGAAACACTGTTAACGCTTTCAAAAGCGGTAGATCGAAGATTATGGCCACACCACTCACCATTACGTCAGTTCGAAAATACTCTGAAGCCAGAGACAATCTATAAGCTGGAAGAGAAGGATGCCACCGTCGATCGCTTGATCGATATGAGTGCAAAGGAAGTTGGTGATTTACTGCGACTCAATGCTGTCGTTGGAGCGCAAGTGAAACGCTGCGTCGAACAACTCCCTCACATCAATCTTGAAGCTGTAGTTCGGCCGATCACGCGCTCTGTGCTTCGAGTTTCCGCAACCCTTACGCCTGAGTTCATGTGGAGAGATGAAGTTCACGGGCAAGCGCAACAATGGTTGATTTGGGTGGAGGATCCCGTGAATGAGCACATTTATCACACGGAGACTTTCACTTTGAGCAAAAAGCAATACAAAGAAGGTAGAATGACGTTGGCGTTTACGATTCCAATTTTTGATCCACGACCGCCCCAATACTTCTTAAGGGCAACGCATTTGTATTGGTTAGGGTGCGAATCGTTCTTAGAACTCGATTTAGAGGACATTGTTTTACCGACGGAACCGCCGCCGAATACTGAGCTACTCGATTTGGAACCGCTTCCAAGATCCGCGCTCAATAATCCGACGTATGAGTCCCTCTATGAAAAGAAATTTACACATTTCAACGCGATTCAAACGCAAGCGTTTCACACGTTGTACCATACGAACCACAACGTTCTTTTGGGAGCACCTACGGGTTCGGGGAAAACGATATCATCGGAACTTACAATTCTAAAAATGTTTCGAGATGAACCGCCAGGGAGTAAGGTTGTCTACATCGCGCCTTTGAAAGCACTCGTTCGCGAGCGCGTGGATGATTGGAAGAAGTACTTCTGTCCAACTGTGAATAAGAAGATGGTAGAACTTACTGGCGATTATACACCGGATTTGCGTGCGTTACTACGTGCGGATATCATCGTCGCAACTCCAGAAAAATGGGACGGTATTTCTCGAAATTGGCAGTCCCGCTCTTACGTTAGCAAAGTCAAACTCGTCATTATTGACGAGATTCATCTTTTAGGCGCCGATCGCGGACCAATTTTGGAAGCTATCGTTTCTAGAATGAATTATATTTCCGCGCGAACAAAATCGAAAATTCGCATCGTCGGATTATCGACCGCTTTGGCAAACGCAAGAGATTTAGGGGACTGGCTTGGTATCGAGAACGATAAAGGTTTGTTCAACTTCCGTCCATCTGTTCGTCCAGTGCCACTCGAATGTCACATTCAAGGTTTTCCAGGGAAGTTTTATTGTCCTCGCATGCTTTCTATGAATAAACCCACCTACGCGGCGATTCGAACGCACTCGCCTCTGAAACCGGCGTTGGTATTTGTCTCCTCGAGAAGACAAACGAGATTGACGGCGCTCGATTTAATTGCCTACGCAGCTGCTGACGAAAATCCAGATGCTTTTGTGCACTGCAACAGTCAAGAACTGGAGCAAAGAATCGCGAAGATTCAAGATCCAGCTTTGAAGCATACGTTGCAATTCGGTATTGGTTTACACCACGCGGGTCTTTCCCCGGAAGATCGCGGCGTCGCGGAGCAGTTATTTGCAGAATGTAAAATTCAAGTGTTGGTGTCGACATCTACTCTAGCTTGGGGCGTGAACTTACCAGCGCATTTGGTTGTTATTAAAGGAACTGAGTTTTACGACGGGAAAACAAAGCGTTACCAAGACTTTCCCATCACCGATGTGTTGCAGATGATGGGGAGAGCTGGGCGTCCGCAGTTTGATAAAAGCGGCTGTTGCGTCGTTCTCGTACACGAACCGAAGAAGAATTTTTACAAAAAGTTCTTGTACGAACCATTTCCAGTGGAATCAAGCTTTAATGAATGTTTAGAAGATCACTTCAACGCCGAGGTCGTTGGTGGAGCTATAAAATCGAAGCAAGACGCCGTGGATTACCTAACGTGGACGTATTTCTTCCGTCGCGCCATGAAAAATCCAACCTATTACAACCTCGAGGATACGAATCACGAAACCGTGAACTCATACCTATCAGAAATGGTTGAAAACACCATGGAAACGCTCGCGAGTGCAAAATGTCTCGCTATTAACGACGAAGATGATTCCATTAAACCTTTAATGCTCGGCAGAATTGCGAGTTTCTATTACTTAAATTTCAAAACCATGGCTGTTTTCTCCAAACGTTTGAAGAAATCGAACACTTTAGAGGATGTCTTGACAACCTTGTGTGATGTTGCAGAATACGATGAAATCCCGGTTCGTCATAACGAAGATAAGTTAAACGCAGATTTAGCGATAAATGTCCTCAAAGCTGGAGGTTATCAAGTCGATCGACGAGCGTACGACGACCCGCACGTCAAGGCTTCTTTACTCTTCCAGGCGCACTTTTTACGACTTCCTTTACCAATGTCGGATTACCATACGGATACGAAGTCTGTACTCGACCAATCGCAAAGAATTCTGCAAGCTATGACGGAAATAGTCAGCGAAGCTGGATGGTTGTCGACAGCGTTATCAATAATGAACTTGACGCAAATGATTATTCAAGGGCTCTCCATAAACGACAACTCTTTGCTCCTATTACCAAAAATTGCCGACGAGGAGGTTTCTAAATTGGAACGCTTTTCAAAGATAACGTGTCTTCCACAGCTCGTGTTTCTGGCTATTCACCGCAAGAGCGCATTCTTTGAGGCTATGTCAAAGGCTGGTCTCTCGAAATCTAAAAGTGAGGCGATTTACAACGTCTGCGCAAACCTCCCGCTGTTAGACGTGAAAGCCACTTTAGTGGAAGATAAAGTCAACAGCAGCGATGGACGTCGCAATGTTTCTGTGAAAGTATCGTTGAAACGTTCTGGTAAGAAATCGGGACGTAAAACCGCACCTAGGGCGTACGCGCCGAGATTTCCGAAACAGAAAGACGAAGGTTGGTGGATCGTGTTAGGGGAAAAGAGGCGCACCGGCGAACTCGTGGCAATGCGCCGAGCTCAGTTTGCAGACACCTTTGACGCAGTTTTAAAAATTGATAACTTTCCACGAGGTATGAGTGTTACAGATATCACGGTCTTTATCATGTCAGACACGTATATTGGATTAGATCAAGAAGTACTGGTGGGCAATACTGACGATAATAGATTTTTATCTTCCGCTGGTGTGGCGGATCGACACAGATTTTTTGAAGAACGCGAATCTGATTCTGAAGCGGAAGGAAACTTTTGGCAGGATGAAGATGAGCTTTCGGATGAAGACATTCCAGATTTTTAGTACAATAGGATTATTAGCTTCATCTTACTAGTAGTCATATTTAGTATTTAGTGTTATTAGTACGCATTTTTAGCGAGTTGAATTACATTCAATGTCGGCATGTCTCAATTTGTCTTTTTTTTATTCGTTCGCAATCGCCTCGAGGTTTCCTCCTTCTCCTCTTCCTTCTTCTTCGTTCTTTTCAAACACTTCTGTTCCGTCTAGCATCTTATCCAGCAACGTTTTCACTCTTTTCGGGAGTAAATTTACGTCTTTTATTGTTTTCGAAGTATCGAACGGTGCGCGATACGCGTATTCTGGTTTGACGGGTACAAAAGACGAGCCCGTTTCCATAAACACCATCGATATGAGCAACGACTCGAGATCGAAATCGTCTTCGTCTTCGATAAAGAATCGGACACCGGACTCTTGGGTTGTTGAAGTGTCAACCCACTTTGCCAATGCAAATCTGTTATCTTGGCGCGAGTTTTTCTTATATTCTTTCTCTTCTTGATCTGGCAAAGGCTTTGCGAGGCAAATCATCAATAGGCGACATTTTTCGCCTTTTGAGTTTATGCTTTCGTCGTCTAAAGACCACGCGCACTCTTCAGGAACGATGGCTTCCCAGTTCTTGCGCAACTCTTCGTGCCCTTGCGTTTTCCACCAGAAATGACGTATCGTATCGATTTCGTTCGTCACGCGAACGCGAACGGTACGTTTCGTAATGTCCACGCGAACGTCTTCCTCGTCGATCCAAAACGGCAGTTCAAATTCCATGATGACTTCAGTATTTGATTCGTGTAAAGTATACGGCGGTTGCATGCATCGCGCGTAGTCTGGATCACCTTCAAAGCACTGTTTGATATCTTCTCCCATGTTGCTTTTCGGAATCGAGAGCACGAAAAATCTTTTATCCTCCGTTTGCATGGTTTGCACGGGAAACTCGCGCGACGGTTGAAACGCGAGGTGTCTTTCCACCACCGGAGGCGAGTCTTCGCTTTGAACCACTAACACTTGCCCTCTGAAGTCCATGTGCAGCTCTTTATCTTTATATCCAGTCGGTAACATGATCGCGACGTATACATGACGCGTCGTCTGTGCCCACATGTAATATCTCGCCAAACGCATATCGAACACCCTCGTTTGATCTCGTTTCCTCACGCCGTAAATCTCCGCGGCGTGTTCTTTGAACTCGCGAATCTCTCTCAAAGACGCCGAATCTCTGAAGTTTGGATCTTCCAACTCGTACCTCCTCGCGTCTTCTTTTTTCTTCTCCTCCAACTCTTTTTTTGCCAAATCCACCTTCAAACGATCGCTCTGCGTCACCGGCCAGTGCAAACCAAACTCGCCTTTCCAGTGTTGCTTCCGTTCGCAAAAATCGCAATAATACAACGAGCACATGCACACTCTCGTCGACGGTCTCCCGCACACCTCGCACAACACCACCAACTGCGTGCTCGCGTCTGTTTCTAACCCTAATCGGGCGATATCGTCCAACAGTAAATCCTCTCCTCCGACTGCTCTTTGCGTCACGCCCGGTATGTACCGATATTGCGTCACGTGTTGTAACCTGTCGTACTGCTCTCGTTTCTTGGGACAGGACAACGTCTCGAACGCTTTTTGCACTTTATCGAACGTTTCGCTGCAACCGCCTTTATCCGGATGATGTTCGCGCGCTTTTTGCCGATACGCCGCTTTAATCTCTCTCATCGTCGCGTTTCGAGGAATCGACAACACTCGGTAATGCAAATCCCCTTTGATATCTTTCACGTGTTTCCACGGATCGTCCTCGCGCAAGTTTTCCTGCCATGCGAATTTTTCCTCCTGATCGGTTTTTTTTT
>CEWB01025719.1_pt1 | contig 12747 bp, 19 predicted proteins | sample 530831 | NCBI WGS metagenome assembly CEWB01 (sample SAMEA2621013, study PRJEB7988) | marine metagenome | biome: marine biome (ENVO:00000447); feature: surface water layer (ENVO:00002042); material: "saline water (ENVO:00002010), including plankton (ENVO:xxxxxxxx)" | depth 5 m | reverse complement strand
GCTTTATTCATAAGCTTACTGAGTTTACTGTAGAATAAAACTATGAACAATAATCAAACTGGAAAATGTCAGTGTGGCAAAGTCACTTATTCATTAAATAAAGACAAAGTTATATCTGCTCATCATTGTCATTGTAAGGATTGTCAGAGAACAACCGGTTCAGGTAAGGCAACAATTTTATTTATACCAAAAAAACATATTACTGTTGAAGGAGATTTAAAATACTTTGAAAGCACTGGAACAGCTGGGTCTCATGTCAGGAGAGGATTCTGTCCAGAATGTGGTTCAGGTGTTCTAAGTTATGCGAAAGAAATTTCGCATATTTTATATGTAAAAGCTGGAACCTTAGATGACTCGAGCTGGGTTGAAGTAGATTCCAATTTTTTTACAAGCGCAGCAGAAAATTGGTCAAAGCCTGTTGATTCAATAAAAAGCTTTGAAAAGAATCCTGGAATAATGTCTAACATAAAAACACTTATCAAATCGCTATAAAAAAAGCGGCAAAAGCCGCTTTTTTTAGTTAGTAACAATTTATTCTACTTTAAATACTTCTGCATCCATCTCGCCTTTAACTAAATCAATAGTTCCGCTCAAGAAGTTCACGCCATCACTTACGCTATCAACTGACTTCACATGAATCTTTGTTCCTTCCATCGTCCAGACACCCATTAAATCTCCTCTTGCAAGAACACCATCAGGGCTTATTCCTCTTCCATGACCGGTCCATGTTCCTGAAGTTGTTATATTGGGATTTGATGTCAAAGTGTATGAGACATAGACTTTTCCATACTGACCAGTATCTGCGCTAGATAAGTTAATTGTACTTTCTAGTTTTCCAACAGTAATTGAGTCAATTTTAAATTTTGCTTTAAAACTGTCTCCAGTAACCTCAAATGCGTATGTAGAAATCGCAAACATTAAAACAAATGCAAATATATATTTTTTCATTTTTTCTCCTTGTAATTAAAAATTATTATTTTTTCCTAAACTTATTATTCACAAAATAAGGTGAATACCCAAATCAATCATAAGATATAAATTTGTTAAAAAGCCAATTGCCCAAAAAATACTTCTAGGACTTGGATTTTTATCTGTGGCTATTTTGTAGTAAAGAACCATATGAACAATTCTTGCAATAGCATATACCCATACAACTACAGTTAATTTGGTTGAACTATATCCTGATAAAGCTGCTATTATGGCCATGCCCATAAGAGGTGTTATGTTTTCCAATGAATTTTGAAAAGTTCTATGAGCTCTAAAAACAATTGAGGATTGCCCTAGCTCTGGCTTTATAATGCCAACGTTATAACCACCTTTTTGTCTTCTATGAACTCTAATAGCGACCATTGCTTGAACAATAATAGTTGCAAGAACCAGCCACAGGCCTAGAAATACTGATTGATATTCTTCTAACATTTTGACCCCTTAAATTTTATTTGATTCTTTGTTTTAATTATAGACATAATATAGTTATGAAAGTGCTAAAAGAAGAAATGATTTTAAATTGTTCTGCTGATAAGCTTTGGGCCATATTATCAGACGTATCAAGATGTGACTGGGTGCCATCCGTTGATGAAATTCGATTAGAAGAAGATTGCAGAGTTTTTGAAATGGAAGGAATGGGCACGGTAAAAGAAAAAATACTATTGAATGATGATAATGATATGAAGCTTCAATATTCAGCAATTGAAACAAGAACTCCTATTAAGCATCATCTTGCAACTATGCAGATAAATGCAATAGATGACAATTCATGTAGTTTTTTGTGGACTACAGAAATCGACCCAGAAATATTTGCTGATGCTATTCATCATGGAATGTTGATATCTATAGAAGGAATAAAAAACATTATTAAGGTCTAAAATGTTTGATTTATACAAGGTCCTCACAATTAGTGAATGGGATGAGTCTGTTAAATCTGGCCTAATAGAGACTTCGTTAGATAACAAGGATGGTTTTATTCATTTCTCATCATCAACCCAGCTCGCTTTAACTTTAGATCTATATTTTAAGTCAGACGATAAAGTAATTCTTCTTCAGATAGACGAAGAAAAACTTGATTCACCACTAGTTTATGAAGAAGCAGATGGCAACAGAATAGGAAAATTTCCTCATCTGTATGATAAATTATCAGTTCAAAGTATATCTAAGAAATGGGAATTACATAGAAATGCTTTTGAACTTCCAATTGAAGTTTTGAAATATATTGAGGATAGAAAATAATTTTGAAAGAATTATAATGTGATTTTGAAAGCACTTCATCAAAAGTAAAATGACAAATTTAACCGTAAATGAAATTTATGCAGTCGGTGCGCCAATAGTTTTGGCAATGATACTCTTTGAAGTTTTATTTTCTTCCGCCTCAAACAAGAACCTTTATAAAAAAGAAGATACTTTATGCACTATTGGTCTTCTGACTGGAAATATTTTGATGGTGTTTGCTTTAAAAGGAGCTACGCTTGGACTTCATTTTTATCTTTTTCAATTTAAATTGCTCAACATGTCAGAATTAATTCCAGTATGGGCGTTATGGTTGTTAACATTTGTAATGATTGATTTAGTTTTCTATTTTTATCACAGGATTTCACATAGAGTTAATTTTCTTTGGGCTATTCATATGAGTCATCATTCAAGCCAAGAAATGAACTTTGCTGTTTCTTTTAGGCAAGCATGGTTTGGACCATTATCAAAAATACCTTTCTTTATGACGTTACCCTTGCTGGGTTTTGATCCAACAATTATTGCTGTTGCGGGTGTTATTAGTACTTTATGGGGGATAGTAGGTCATACGCAGATTGTCGGCAAATTAGGCCCACTAGAACTCATCTTCAATACTCCTTCTCATCACAGAGTGCATCATGGTTCCAATAATCAGTACATTGATAAAAATTATGGTAATTTATTAATAATATGGGACAAAATGTTTGGAACTTTTGAGCCAGAAAAAGAAGCTGTAAAATTTGGACTAGTGAAGAATGTTAATACTTATAATCCGACTAAAATTACATTTATGGGCTGGTTAGAAATGATAAAGAATATTAAAGATTCTCAAAATATTAATGAGGCACTTTATTTCTTCTTTGGACCACCATCAACTAAGAATTAAATATGAAGAAATTAATTTTACTGTTTTTATTAGCTCCTCTAATTAACGCAAATAATCATTGCGACGAAGTTGAGCTATTCTTTATTAGCCCGCAAGATGGGTATAAGTCAAATGGCAAAGAGTTCAAAGTTGAATTTGGATCAAAAAATATTCAAATTAGCCCAGCAGGAATCTTGGTAGAGGACATAGAGGAGTGCATGGTAAGCGGACACCATCATCTAATTATCAATAATGAATACGATGTTGTTGCAAACAGCAAAGACCCTATACCTTATGGTAAAAATATTTTGCATTTTGGTGGAGGTCAGACAGAGGCTGTTTTAAACCTCAGCCCTGGAAAATATATTTTGCAACTTGCACTAGGTGACTATGAACACACACCAATAAAACCAAAGAATGCATCGGCTAATAATCTACCTATAGTTTCTAAAAAAATTGTCGTTGAAATAACAGCTGATTAATTTTTTTGATTTGGAGACCATTTCTAATACAATAATATAAAGATATTACATAGGGGAACCCTATCTTTTCAAATATTAAAAATAAATTTTTGTTTTCTAGGCTTTTTTTGATAGTGAGTCTATTAGTGCTTTCTAAAAATGCTATTTCAGAAGACTTTTTTATAGACCCTGGCCCAGATGCTCACGAAAGGCTGCAAGAAGCAATGATCATAATGAACGAGGGCGACACTTTAACAATTAGATCAGGTTATTATGCTTTTGAAGACGGTTTATCTCTTGATATTGATAATGTAATAATTAAAGGTGAAGGGATGAATGAGACCATTCTTGATTTTAAAAATCAACAATCAGGCGCTCAAGGTTTTTTGGTCACATCCAACAAGGTGACTTTAAAAGATTTTGCAATAATGGATGCAAAAGGTGATGCTTTAAAGGTAATTGGTTCAAAAGGAATTAATATGATCAACCTAAGAACCGAATGGACAGGCGGACCAAAGAGCACAAATGGCGCATATGGCTTTTACCCTGTTGAGTCTGAAGATGTTTTAATTGATGGTTGTGTTGCAATTGGTGCTTCTGATGCTGGAATTTATGTCGGCCAGTCAAAAAATATTATCGTTAGAGATAGTATTGCTCAATATAACGTTGCAGGTATTGAAATTGAGAATTCTTTTTATGCAGACGTATACAATAATCTAGCATCTCATAATACTGCTGGAATTCTTGTATTTGACTTGCCAGATTTACCTCAACAAGGCGGACATCATATTAGGGTATTTGATAATAAATCTATTGATAATGACACAGATAATTTTGCTCCTGAAGGTAATATTGTTGGTGAAGTTCCGCGAGGCACAGGAATTATTGTAATGGCAAATTCTGACGTCGAAATATTTAATAATGTTATGAGTGGCAATGGAACAGTCAATCTATCAATTGTTTCTTATTCAGATGATACTGATGATCCAAATTATTATCCGCACCCAAAAAGGATACAAGTCTATGGAAATACTTATGGTCCTTCTGGGTTTGATCCAGATCTTGAGACTGGTGATTTAGCAAAAGCTTTATACGAGATTAGCAATGGCAATATGCCAGATATTTTCTGGGATGGTATCGTGCCTATGACGCAAATGGTATTTGGGCAGCCGCAGGATGAAAAACTGAAAGTAAAAGAGGATAGCGAAGTAAGCTTTTTAACAATTAGTCCAATAAAATATATTATGGGTTTTTCTAATCCAACGCGAACAGACAAAAACGAATTTAAAGGGGTCATTAATCCACTGGAACCGATAGTTATAGACGGTATATAGGGATAATGAATAGAACAGTTCAATTTTTAGTACTACTTATGTTGTGCATAAGATCTTATGCTGTTGATGAAAATTTAATACTTGCAGAATCTTTCCCAAAAGAATTATCACAATTTGGTTTTTTTATTGATGAGTCTGCTCAGGTACCTCATGAAGATGTAATACCATATGAGCTTATATCAACTCTTTTTTCAGATTATTCATATAAACAAAGATGGGTATATGTCCCAAAAAACAAAAAAGCAGAGTATAGAGATAGCGAGGTATTTGATTTTCCTATTGGCTCAGCCCTAATTAAAACTTTTTATTATCCAGTTGATGAAAGGAATCCTGAGCTAGGTAAAAACCTTCTAGAAACAAGATTGTTACTAAAAAAGGAATCAGGGTGGGAAGCCTTATCATATGCATGGAATGAAGAACAAACTGAGGCTTATAAAAAGGTAGCTGGAAAAACAATCAATGCTGCCTGGACAGACTTTATGGGCGAAGAAAAAGAAGTACGTTATAGGGTGCCTAATGTAAATCAATGCAAAGAATGTCATGCTTCAGATGATAAAATCACCCCCATTGGCCCAAAGGCAAGAAACATTAACAAAGACTATAAATTTAATGAGGGGGAGTTTAATCAATTAGCCTATTGGATGGATAGACAAATTATTGATGATTATCCTTTAGATTTAATTTCTCCAGTCGATTGGACAGATGAAAATCAAGATATTGATAATAGGGTGAGATCTTATCTTGATGTTAATTGTGGACATTGCCATTCTCCAACAGGCAACGCAAACTCAACTGGACTTTATCTTCATCTCAATGAGACGAGAGACATACATTTAGGCATATATAAAAAACCAGTAGCAACCGGAAGAGGAAGTGGTGGTTTTAAGTATTCGATTGTGCCAGGTAAGCCAGAAGAATCAATTCTGCTTCATAGGATGGCGTCCATGGACCCTGGTGTTATGATGCCAGAATCTGGAAGAGCATTAACTCATGAGGAAGCTGTCGAAATGGTTAAGGAATGGATTTTGTTAATGAAAGATTAATTAAATTTTTGATTTAATATGTTTCGAAAGTATTCTTTAGTATTAATATTCTTGGTTTCTTGTGAGGTACAAGAATCTAAAAATATATATACTCCGCCTAACAATACTGAAAATATTCAAATAAACCTCCAGCTTCCGAATTACTCACAAGAAAAAATTAAAACAATTGAATCAAACATAGCTTCAATTTTTAATCTTGAGCACATGGAATTATCTAGTGATTTTACTCTAGATATAAAAATACAAGACATTCCAAAATATATTGATTGTGGCCAAATGAATGATGAGATATACGTCGAATATATTGAAAGAATTTTCGGGTCTTCTCTAAAAGCAACAATTAAGATAGATTTAACAAAAGATGGAGACTTGTATAAGTTTAATAAAATGTTGATTAACTATTTATTTATGTCTAAAGAAACAGGAACAAGATGGAAATTTAAAACAAATTCTCCCAAAGAACTCTTAGTTGGAAATCCGGTATATGATGAAAATCCATATAGGATATGTATGACTAAGAATATTTTAGAAAAGGAAATTATTAAATTAATAAAAGATGAAGATATCAAAATATAGCTGCTTAAAACTTTTTTTATACTTTGCTCTCTTTGAACCTAGTATTGCGATTGCCAAAGAAGCAGATGAAATACTTGGCTATTGGTTGACTTCACAGTCGATCGTCTTAGTTGAAAAATGTAATGATGAGCTTTGTGCGACTATAGAACATATTTTTGTTGATGAGGGTACCGATCCAGAATCCATTTTAGACACAAATAATAAAGATAAGTCACAAAGAGAAAGAAGCATTAAGGGAATCAATTTAATTTCAGGGTTCAAATATGTAGGCGGCTCAAAAGAGTATAGGGGTGGAAAGATCTATGATCCCGGTCGAGGTAGGGTCTTTAAATCAAATATTTATCTACTTGATAATAAAAATTTAAAAGTTGAAGGCTGTCTAATGCGAATATGTGGAGACGAAGAGTGGAAACCACTTATAGTGACTATAGATAGCGATGGGTCGAGGAATGCAGTTTTAAAGTATGAAGAAAATTAATTTTAGTAGTAAATTTGATAAATTTTCAGATCACTGGTCTCCAAAAGTAATAGCCGAGATGAATGATTATCAATTTAAGCTTGTTAAGATAAAAGATGACTTTATCTGGCACATGCACGAAGACACGGATGAAGTATTTATAGTAGTCGATGGAGAAATTGCTATTGAATTTGAAAAAGAAACGATAAATTTAAAAACTGGCGAGATGCTAGTGGTACCAAAAGGAATTAAACACAGGCCATATGCTAAGAAAGAAGCTTGTATAATGTTGGTAGAGCCAAAAGGAGTTTTAAATACAGGGGATAAAATTGATGAGCTCACCGCACCAAATGATGATTGGATCTGAAAATGAGTAAAATTCTTATTCTTATTTTGACTGCTATCGTTATAGGTTTGGCAATATATAGCCCAAATATTGTGAGGCTTTATAAATTAGCAAACTTATATAATGAGAAAACAATTGCCAAGAATTTTATTAACATTAACAAAATCTTTAGCAATACCTCAAGTCCAATTCCAGCATCTGATGAGCCGCATATTTTTGAAAAGATAGAGTTTGATCTTCCAAGTAAATATATTTTTGAGGGTGAAGAATTGGACCTAAAAGAGGGCCTTGCACATTTTCATACAGATGGACTAATTATTTTACACGATGGAAAAATGCTATTTGAAGAGTATTGGAATGGAAATAGTTTAGATAGCAAACATATATCTTTTTCAGTAGCTAAGTCTTACCTATCTGCATTATTTGGAATTGCAGTTGATGAAGGACTTATAGATAGCATCGATGACAGAGTTTCTAAATATTTAGAAGATTTTGTTGGCACTGGTTACGAAGATGTAAAAATAAAGAATTTATTACAAATGTCGTCAGGCATAGCATTCAATGAAGATTATGCGGACCCGAACTCAGATATAAATAAGTTTAGTAGAGCTACAGCAAGAGATGTGCCATTTAGAGATTTTGCAAAGACCTTAAAGAATGGAAGAGAGCAAGGAACATATAATCACTATGTAAGTTTAGACACTCAAGTGCTGGCAATGATACTTGAATCAGTAACAAATATGCCTGTTCGAGAATATTTGTATAAAAAAATATGGAGCAAGATTGGAACAGAAAGTGATGCTTACTACATAACCGACAGCACTGGTGCTGACATGGCTCTAGGTGGCTTGAATGCAACTTTAAGAGACTATGCAAAATTTGGACAATTATATCTAGATAAAGGGAATTGGCTGGGAGAACAAATTGTTCCTCAAACATGGGTTGCTGAATCAACAACACCAGATGCTGATCATTTAATGCCCAACGCAAGTGAATTATCTTCCAATGAATGGGGTTATGGTTATCAGTGGTGGATACCAGGTAATCCCCTAACTGATTTTACAGCTCACGGAATATTCAATCAGTTTATTTACGTTGATCCAGTATCAAATGTTGTAATTGCAAAAACTTCTTCCAACCATCGTTTTAGATCAGAAAGAGAGTATTCAAAAGCAGCACACATAGCAATTTTTAGAGCTATTACTAAAGACATTCAGCAAAACCGTACAAAATAGATTTGTATAAAATTTAATTCTTTCATAGAATTAAATTGATACAGAGTTTATTTAATAGGAGAAATGATGAATATTATTTTAAGAAGTTTATTTGTCCTTGTTTTTACAACAAGTATATATGCAGGTCATCACGAAGGTGGTAACCACATGCATGGCAATACAGCAGAATGGGAAATCAATGCTTACACTTCGGCTGCACCAGCATTTATTGGAAAACATGCAACTGTAATTGGCGCTTCTGGCAAAGTTTTAAGAGAGGGAACTAATGGTTGGAGATGTGAGCCGTTCATGCCAATGCCTAAAGATGGATTTAAACATCCTCATGAAACTGCAGCTGCATGCTCAGATAAGAATGCTGTGGCTTGGGCCAATGCTTATAAATCTAATAATAAGCCAGAGCTTGAAGGTGATGGATGGATATGGATGATTCATGGAGATTTGGGTGTTGATAATTTTAAACCTTACACGGATGGTCAAAAAGATGCAGGGCACAAACATTTTATTGAGTCAGGAGCACATATGATGTTGATGCCGAAAGACCCTTCTTCACTTGACGGACAAACAACTGACTATACTACAGGCGCTCCTTATGTAATGTTCAAAGGAACACCATACGTTCATCTGATGATTCCATTAGAGGGTTATTATGACTATCAACCTGAGTCAGCTCCAAAATAATTTTTGAATCATGGAAGAAGTCAGGGTTTATATTATTGCAAATTTGCAAATTCATGATGCCGATAGGTATAGAGAATATGAAAAAGGATTTTTTCCTATATTAAAAAAATACGAAGGGGAGTTTATTACATTTGATGACAATATAGTTCACATGGAAGGTGATAAGCCAATGGAAGGAAGGGTTATATTGTTAAGCTTTCCTTCAGCAAAACATGCTGATGTCTGGTACTCAAGTGATGATTATCAAACCCTGAGTGAGCACAGAAGAGCAAGTGTAACCACAACATTAACAAGAGTAAGCGGAATGCCGCCAAGGAAATAAAATTATGGAAAGATATAAAACTTTTAAAGACTTTTACCCTTATTATTTAAGTGAACATAACAATAAAACGACTAAGTTGTTACACTTTATTGGGACATCCATAGGTATTTACTTATATGTTCAATTTTTTATGACTTTTGATCCTATGTATTTGCTTTATTCTCTTTTAGCTGGATATGGCTTTGCATGGGTAGGACATTTCTTTGTTGAAAAAAATAAACCAGCTACTTTCAAGTATCCATTATGGAGCTTTATTGGCGACCATAAAATGTATTTAGAAATACTTCAGGGCAAGCATAAGATTTTTTAATCTGTGGAAACTTACCAAATAATAGTTTTGGCTTTATTTTGCTCTTTGGTAGTTTTAGAGATAGCTTTTACAAATTTTTTTAAGAAAAATAATCAAAAGCCAAAAGATGGAATAGTAGAGTTTGTAGGATTTTTTCAATTAAATTTTCTTGCATTACCGCTAGTATTTGGTTTTGGTTATGGATTAGCAGAAATTTTTTTTCCTGCAACCAAAGGCATTATTAGTGAATGGAATTTTTTTGCCATTTTTGGATTGCTCTTAATTTTTGATGATCTAACTCAGTATTGGTGGCATAGAACTTGCCACAATGTACCAATCTTATATAACCTTCATAGAGCTCATCATGATTCTGAGTACCTTTCCATAAGAGTCGTATACAGAAATGCTCTTTTATATTATCTGTTAATGCCTGGTTTATGGTTTGCTGGAGTACTTTTTTATATGGGCTCAGGCTATGTTTACTTTGTTTATATTGTTATTAAGCAAGCTGTTATTTTTGGAGCACATACAGATCTGAGGTGGGACAAAAAACTTTATGAAATACCTTGGATGCATCCAATAATGTGGATTTTAGAGAGGACTATCTCAACCCCATCAACTCATTGGGCTCATCATGGTAAACATCTTAGCGATGAAAATACTCACTACAAAGGTAATTATGGAAATCTTTTATTTATTTGGGATATTATTTTTGGCACCGCAAAGATAACAAGAAAATATCCAAAAGAAGTTGGAGTTGAAAACTTGACTGAAGTTTCAGCACTAACTCAATTATTTTGGCCAATCTTTAGATCTCCTCAAGAAACAAATACAGAAGAAGCATAAATGCTTGCAGAAGATTCAACATTTTGGAGAGATCCTCCATGGGGTGATGGAAAACAAAAATATAGGCTTGGACTAAAGCCAATACCTTTAAATGATTGGCTTAACAGAGAAATTGGATCAGAACTTTTTGACTACAAAACTAATTTACTCAATAACAGATACGAAGATGTAATTGGTGTAACTCATGATTCGACTGAGGCGCAAGAAATCTTAGGAAAACAATTTAATATAGAGAAAAGAAGATACCCTGACTTAATTGCTGATATTAGTCTACTTATTCAAGACGATCTATGTTTAATTAAATCTGATGGGAATCAAGAACTATTAGCTGCTAGCGTGTGTTCCCCAAGCTATTGGAATATAAAATCAAAAATTGGTAAGCCTTTAAATGAAATTCATGAGCCAGTCACAACGTTAAACGAGAAAATTGGAGAAAGAATATCTAAATTCATTCGACAAGCACCAGTTATGAAGCCATTTGCAAGACAAAATTGGTTAATACATGGCGATACAAAAAGATTTCATCTAGCAGAAGAACAGCCTTTGCAAAACCATCCATCAGAGTGGTTTGTTAGGTCTGAAAAAGAAACTCTATGTAGATTTCATGAGGACTATTCTTTATTTACTATAAATGTTTTATTTCAACCACTAAATATTATTTTTGAGTATCCTGAGCAAAAACAAAATCTTTTAAGGAGTTTGGAAAGACTGGATAAAGACGAGTCAGATTATTTTGGCGGCAGCAAAAAGATTACAATATTATTAGAATATCTTTCAGGCTAAGTATAGTAAAATAATTACCATATTTATGGGGGGCATAGATGTTCGGTGGAATTTCAATAATAGGCTGGTTCCATACAATAGTCGGAATCGCCGGCATCTTATCAGGCCTATACTTATTGATAAGATATAAATTTATCGATATAAGGTCTGAATTAGGAAAGTTTTATATCATTTGTACTCTTTTGGCTTCAGGGTCGTCATTTTTTATTTTTAGTGCAACAGGAAGTTTTAATGATGCTCACTTACTGTCATTACTAACAATACTTGCAATTATTGGAGCATTTGTTTTGGATAGATTTAACCTATTTGGTTCTTTAACTAAGTATTTAAAAGAACTTGCTATGTCTGCAACAATTCTTTTCAGCATGCTTCCCACAACAGCCGAAGTTCTAAAAAGACTTCCTCCTAAGGAGCCTTTTGTGGATTCACTAGATGATCCCCTTGTTATGAATTTTTATCTATCTTATTTAGTAATTTTTGCTTTTTTTGCAATTTATCAGACTTTGCTAATAAAAAGAGGAGCTCTAAATGAACAATAAAGAATATGAAGTTTTGGTTAAAAAATCTAAAGAAATTTCTTTAAAATGGAGAACTCTTCCAGCTCCTCAAAGAGGAGAGTTAATTAGATTATTTGGAGAGGAACTAAGGCTTCAAAAAGTGCAGTTAGCTCAAACTATCACAAAAGAAGCAAGAAAAATTCACACTGAGTCATTGGGTGAAGTTCAAGAAGCAATAGATATGTGTGACTTCGCCGTTGGCTTGAGCAGACAGCTATATGGATTGACAATGCCAAGCGAAAGACCAAATCATAGATTGCAAGAATTATGGCATCCACTAGGTGTGGTTGGGTGCATAACCGCCTTTAATTTTCCAATGGCAGTTTTTGCATGGAATTTCTGCTTAGCAGCTGTTTGTGGAAATAGTATTATATGGAAGCCCAGTCCTCATGCTAATCAATGTGCCAAAGGAATTAAAAAAGCATGGGATAAAGTTAGTGGAGATTTTGCTGATTTAATTCTTGTCTTAGAAGGAGGCAATGAAGAAGCAGTTTTAATCTGTAAAGACAAAAGAATTGCGCTAGTTTCTGCCACAGGCAGCACTCAAATGGGCAAAGAACTTGCTCCAATGGTTTCAGCAAGATTAGGAAAACTGCTTTTAGAGCTTGGTGGTAACAATGCAGCAATAGTATGTCCTTCAGCTGACCTAGACTTAACAATAAAAGGTATTGCATTTTCTGCATGTGGTACCACAGGTCAAAGATGTACTTCTCTCAGAAGATTGTTTGTTCA
>CEWB01102183.1_pt1 | contig 13173 bp, 12 predicted proteins | sample 530831 | NCBI WGS metagenome assembly CEWB01 (sample SAMEA2621013, study PRJEB7988) | marine metagenome | biome: marine biome (ENVO:00000447); feature: surface water layer (ENVO:00002042); material: "saline water (ENVO:00002010), including plankton (ENVO:xxxxxxxx)" | depth 5 m | reverse complement strand
AATTCAAAAAAAATAGCTAATTTCCCTACTCTATTTGTAGAGTAATTTTTTCTCAAAGGAGGTTGGAACCCGCACTGATAGTCAGTCATATCCGACCAATTAGGATTTTCGAAATCCTCTTTTTTTCTTAAAGTAATAAACAATAAAATTATAAATATTAGTATTAGTATTTTCATTACTATTATACAAGAAAATTTTATTGCTAATTATTAAGAATGGATGAAGAAATAACAACAGGTATTGAAAAAATGAACCTAGAAGGAAAAGATGCTAGTGAAGACATAACAGAAGGTGTGGGAAAAATGAGTATTAAGTCCCCTAAAACAGCAGGGGTTACTAGTAAGTTTCAAAAATTGAGTATTAATAAACCTTCCAAAAAAGTTCTTTCTAGTGGAATTAGAAAAAAAAGAAACAAGGCATTTAAAAGAGGTTTCATGGATAAATTCAGAAAGAGAATACAAGATATGAAACAAAAACGTGAATTTAAAAGTAGCAGTTACAACCCTAAAAATGATGATATTGAAAAAGAAGCAGACAAAGCTGTTATAAAATGGAATGACTCAGGAGATGAATACACAGATTCAGATGACGATATGAGTTTTGGTAAAAAACAAAAAAAAGATATTAAAGGGATGATTAAAAAAATATTATTATACGGTGGATTACCTACCCTTTTAGTTGTATCATTAGGAGTTTTGAGTACTAAGAAATTTAGTAAAAAAAATTTAAAACAAAATACAAAAGTTAAAGTAAGTGGAAAATTAAAGAAGAATACAAAGGTTAAAGTGAGTAAAGAAGAAAAGTTATTTAAAAAAGATTTTGTTAAAAAATTAAAAGAAATGATACTCAAAAGAAAAAAAGAATTAGATTCTTTGGAAAAAGATGCTAGAAACAATGAAATTGAATTACAAACTAGACAAACACGCAGAAAAAAAAGTTCTTCAAATCCTTTTGAAGAAACTCCAGAATATAGAAAACATATTCTTAAACAAAATATTCTTAAACAAAATAAAAAAAGAGGTGGAGGTTTTGGAAGAACTAGGAATAAATGAAAAATATCTTTAGTATAATTACTACCTTCTTTAAATGTGTAAAATTTTTTTCTAACGTTATATTATAATGGCTGATATTCCACAAATACAAGAAGTAGTAAATAGTATTGAACCTTTAAGACAACTTAATAGACCTCCAATTATGATTCCAAGAATGGTTTCACAAGCTGGTACCATGATGGTACTTTCATACTTTGCAATGAAAGTTATGAACATGTTAAAAGACAGAGATAGTGCTGTTGCTAAACTACAATCTGGGGGTATTCCTCAAGAAAGAGCAGAAATATTATATTTTGCACATTTATTTTGCTCAATGGCAGGTATTTTCTTTATTCTTGCATCATCAAGAGCTAGTTTTAAAGCTCAAATTGGTTTGATGTTCTTAATTGCAACAACTCTTATGGATGCAATGACACAAAGTAACGAAGAAATGATTAAAACTATGTCAGCAGTTGGTGGTTTGGTATTAGCTCTTAATTAAATAAATATTTAGAAATGTCTCTAGAGACACCAATAAATGTTTATTATAAACTTAAAGTTACGTCTGGATTTTTATAAGTATTATCCTTTGCATGATTTTTTTGTTTTTGTGAAATTTTTATATTTTCTGTTACGTCATATTCACTATTCAACATATGTCCTTCTTCTTTTAATTTAAATCTTGAACTACTTTTATCCTCTTTAGGATTTTGTTTTAAATCAGATATTCTAAATTCGATTTTCTTAGATAGGTCAACGTCTTGAAAAGTAGAACTTGTATGTTGACTCAATAATTCATAAACTTTACCATTCTTAATAGCATCTTTTACTTCTCCTATACTGACGTTATCGTTTTCTTCAATTTCATTTAAGGACTTCAATACCTTTTGCAAATTACTCATATACTATTACCATTCATTTTTTTTTAAGCCAATGTCAAGGTTTTATCAACAAATCTTTCAGCGGTTATTCCTAATCCATTTCTCAAATTTTTAGAAGCATCTGGTATATGTAATGTAAGATTCATCTTTTTAACATTAAGTGTAAAAGTATCTGTATCAGTACCATCAGTAACAGTGACTGTTTTTCCATTTTCTGTCTCCCATCCTGTTCCTGTCGAAAACACATTAAATTCTGTGCCAACTATTTGAATAATCATATCTGTAACACCGGCACTAGTTCCATTTGTTGCTAAATATAAATTATTTCCTAAAGAACGTGTACCTGATATAGTAACTTCTTCTAATACAACAACATCTCCATCTGCATATCCTGAACCTTGATCTATTATATCAACAAAAATATCTGTATCTAAATTTAAAGTACTAGCTCCTATATTACCCGTTTTTAAAATACTTAATTGAACTTTCATACCTGTACCTGTACCACCGGAAACAGAATAAACTTTGTAACTAGGTCTTTCAGATGTATTTAATATATAGGAATCATCTAAAGTTTTATTCCAATTTCCAGAACCAGCAGGAACAACTGCAGCTTTTATACTTGTTTTAAATTTATCAGTTAACATTACACTAGCTACACCAGTTCCATTTGCTATACTTATAGATGTACCACTTTGGTTACTGGCTGGAGAGTTTGTACTTGCTGTTGTAAGAAGATTAGTCATAATACCATTTGCATTTGTATTATAAATATAATTAAGATTATTCACAGTAGCTGTTTGGTTATTTAAATTTGCACCAAATGCAGAAGTTGTTACAAAAGATTCTACCTGATTAAAAGGATAATAACTTAATTTAAAAGCATCAGTTGCTGTTTGATTGTTAGTAGTTACTATTTGAACTTTACCAGCGTTAATAGAAACAGTATTGATAGTTTGTATTACACCATTAGCTTTTAATACAAATTGTTCTTTGGTAGGACTACCTGATAAAACAGTTTTATTTTTATTGTCTCCAAAAAAAGTTGTATAATAAGTTGAATTAGTAACATATCCAAATTCTATAGTAAAAGTATTATTGTTACTAAAGGTTGTCGTTAAAACTTCAGGTCTTCCTATAAGATTTCTCATCATTACATGATCAAATTCTGAAACAATTTCTACTCTCTGTGGATCATTAGTAGCTACAGAACTTAGATCATCTTCATTAAGACCATATATGAAATCTTTAACACTATTAATGACATACTCTAGGGAATAATAAGGAGATCCTTTAATATTACCAGAAGTTAAAGGGTTTATTTTTTTAAGAATATTCATATTAGTCATAGGTGTAATTGTAAATGAAAAATCTTTAGTAGCTGCTGCACTATTATTTACATTTTTAGTTTCGTATAAAAAATCATCTTCATCCGTAGGATATATTAATTCCCATACACTATTAACTGCTGGCGCTGTTTTCCCAATGAATACTCCAGTAACACTATTAGCTGCTGGTGCTGATATACTATACAATTTGTAAAATTTATTATTGTTCTTTAGTAAAGTCCCGTAATTATGAAATCCATTAGTAGGTACTAAAGAAGAAGTGATATCTGGTACTTGTGATGCTGTTCCAGTTAACTGAATAGTATGAACATAATCACCCTCACTTGTAATAGCTACTACTGTACCAGTAGTTTGCATTCTTACACGACCTAGTTTAGTATTTTCGTATAACCTAAATCCACTAGTGATAACATTTGTTACATGGGTCATTGAAATTTTAGCAGAAAATTTTAATCGAATGTTGTATCTTTCTTTAGTATCATAATAGTTAATAATACTCGCACTAGTAATCATTGGTCTAGCTTTATCCGAAAGATCATCAACGGTTGCATCAGAATCAACGTCAAAATTTAAAGGATACAAATCATTATAAACAGTTTTTGTTGTATGTTTTAAAACATAGTCGACAAAATTATTATTAGTAGTAGGGAAAATACCTCCTTCGTTAGTGATAGTAGCCCAATCAGCTAAATTCTTCACTTCTGTTATAGTATTAAGGTATGAATCACCAGCTGTTTTAAGAAGGTGGTATTGAGAAATGTTCTTAAATATATTAAAAAGAGCTTCTTCATTAACTTCATAAGCTTTTTGATAAGTGTTTAATAATTTCCTTCTCAGTAAGAAACTTTTATCAGAATACTTTGTCATTCCGAAATAAAGTCTTATACCTTCACGTAGGGGCCTTTCCGAATAAGCCATAGCTCTACTGTACTGTAATTTTGGGGTTCTTATGGTTACTGTAGGAGAAGGGGCTGTACCTGTACTTACAGTCCAACCTGATACAGATGGTAATGTGTTATCAAATGGGTTCGTAGTAGAACTTTCATAAAGTACATCAGTATTTAAAAGTAGTTCCCAGTTGTCTCCATTCTTCTTTAATTTATAATTTGTATTATGAACCCATTCTGCTCCATTTTTTACATACTCACCATTAGCTCCAGTTGTACCTGCTCCAGTAACAAAGAAACGATTACAGTCATAAACAATTCTATAATTATTGACAGTTGTAGTTGTAATACTCCTTGTAGTTGTATTAGTAGTTACTTCTGTATGGTTATCAACAATGAATATAACATTACCTAGGTTAGGATTAGAATTACTTTGATAATACAATACAGTAGGCGTAGCAGTACCTGTGGGTACAGTAAAAGATAAATTTTTGGTTCCACTTCCCGTAACTCCAGTTGTAAAAACTCCATTGTTATTACCGCCAATAGATGAAGTAGTTATTATAATATTATTACCGTTTGTGGTATTATCAAGAAGATTAAAGACGTAAGTATTGCCTCTTACAAAAGTTAATTTAGGAGCTTCTTTGAAATCTACTGTATATTTATTGTTAAGAAGACTTATTTTATAAGTTTTTGACTGAGTTCCGTAAACTGTAGTAGTGTTATCAGAATAATTATTAGTAGTAGAAGCTGAACCAAGAGCTTTTGTATTAACAGTTGTTAATTTTATTAAATATTCTTTGAAAGAAGAACTTTCTGAATTAGTTCCACCTTCGTCTCCCCATAAGTAATGACTGGAGGTTTTATAGGCAGTGCTATTTTTATATCCTCCTCCTGATTGTTGTTGTCCAAACATAACTCTTCCAAGTTGAGCGTAAGTGTAAAAAAGGTATTTACTTGGGTAATCTACTGTTACTGAAATAGCTGACGTAAAAGGTCTTCTATAATAAAGAATATAATCTGTTTGTGGAAAAGCTGTAGTATTAGCGTCCCAATTTTCTATTGACGCGTTGTATTTTGATGAAGACCAAACTTCAACTTCTTTGAAATAAAACAAATCATTACTTCTAAGTTCGTAATATTTCCAACCTCTTTTAATAGTTTTATTCCAAATATCTTGTGGAGGATATCTAACAATACCTACCAATTGATTAAGGTTTCCTTTAGCTGAGCGTGACAATTGAATACCAACAACAGCATTATTAAATTGATACATATAATCTTCATTCTTGTAAACAGTTATTAACCTGGAATCTTTAGAAAAACCTAGGAACCTGTTTGTCATAATAAATACATATACTTTATTTTTTAAATAAATTCTTCGTTAAAAAATATTGTTATTGATTAAAGATGGTCTTCTTGTCACTAGTTTCAACACCTGCAGTTTACATAATAACACACCTTGGTCTTAATGCTTTATTTGGTGCATTAAATGGTTTTGGAGTAATTAAAAATGATATTGGAGGTAAAATAGTTAATGTTATACATGCTCTTATTTCTCTTTTAGTAATGATAAATTTATATAAAAATCCTCTTATTTATGGAGGTTCTAAAGAAATTACTAAAGAAACGGGTTTATTCTGGTTATTAATACCTCACTTAGTAGTTAACATTATTTATATTGTATTAGTATGTGTTATATCAGATGAAGAAGCTAATAAAATAATAAAAATAATTTATTCTTGTGTATCTTCATTGGTTCTTATTGTGATTGGTATTTTTATTAAAAAACTGAAAGAAAAAGTAACAGGAACAACAGAAACACCAGCAGAAACACCAGGGGAGGAATCAGGAGAAAATCAAGTAGAAGCAGCAGCAGCAGGAAAAGATCCAGGAACAGCAGCAACAGGACTAAATAATGCATCAGGACTAAAAAAAAAAGAAGTAGATCCAGAAAAAAAAGAATTTGGAAAGCGTCAAAGAAGAAGAAACCCACCTAAAAGGAGAAAGAAAAAATATTAATTTTTAAAAAAAAAATATTTATTATTAGTAAATGGGACCAAAGACAGGTTTAATTGGAGTTATTGTTGCTTGTATACTTTCAATAGCGTTAAGTATATTTTCAATAATAGATTTAGATGATTCTCAAGCTGAACTTACGTATAAAACTATGTGGAGAGGAGGACAAGCTTTTTTGACTCTAGTGAAAACGGGAGTTTGGTTTTACGTATGGCTTATGATTTTTAAAGATAAAAAAAGTGTATTGTATACGAATCAAGCATATCAAAAAAGTATATTTGCATTTGCTATAACATCTGGTATACATTGTGTCGCTAATATTCTCAATTGTTTTGTACCTTATGGTAAAGGAGATTGGGTTAAAGTAGTTAAAACTATAATAGAAATTTTAAATATAACTCTTTCATCATTTGACCTTATTCTTGGTTTTGGTTTATTTTGGGCAGAGTTACAAGGAAAATCTTTTGATCAAATACAAGCAAAAGATAAATTATTTGAGATTATATCAAAAATTAAATCATTTGGAAAAGACCATAATGATCAAGTTAGAGGAAATGAACAAGCGAGAATGCAGCAACAAGCAGATATGATAAACAACCCACTTCAAACCCCATCAGATAAAGCTTTTGGAAAGCGCCAAAAAAGAAGAAACCCATCTAAAAGGCGAAAGAAGAAATAATTAATTTTAAAAAAAAATATTTGCTATAACCATAATGGATACTTTAAAAACAGTTTTATTAGACACACCAGTATTTGCAAGTCAAGCCCCATTTTATGCTAATAACATTCTTTTCAGTGGAATTGTATTGGGAGGAATTAACCTTTTGAATGTTATTCCAAAAAATTTCAGTCCTTTTTCTGAAAGTGAACAAACAGACAACGAAAAAATTGTTAAACCATTCAATAGATTCTTTGTTGTACTCCTAGTGGCTTCTGTCATTGGTTATGCTTTTGCTTATATGAATGCAGTAGGAGCACCTGGTTCAATATTTAGAACGGCAACTAGTGGTATACAAGGTGTTGGTATTTTTACTGGAATATTGACGTTAATTGTTTACCAAGTTTCCTTGTTTACAGCTGATGTAGAACAAAAAAAATCAACTAAGAAAGCCTACCAAAATATGGGTTTCTCTATGGTATTTATTTTTGTTTTATTTACTTTCCTTTCTGGATTTGGTCCAGTAAGACAATTACTCAATGGATTATTACAACAAATTGTTAATCCAAAATATAACTAATTTTAAATCTTTAAGAGTTACAATAAAATTGTATCTTGTAAAAATTTAATTTAAATTTATTTTAAAGCTCTTTTTGTAAGTTCAATAAAACTAAGTATACTAACTATTGTATATATTACGTAATACACTATATTCAAAACTGATACCCCGGTAGATAATATCTCTTTTTTTATTTCAATTATAATTTTATTTGTATCTTGAGAAACTAATAAAACACCAGTAAAAAGATTAATAACTGCTAAAATTACAGCTAATATTACGTTTGTTAAATCTGTTTTTCCTTTTTTATCAACATATCTAATTACTGTAATAATAGTACCTCCTACTCCAAGTACGGATAATATAAAAAATATCCAATCTAATATTGGCTTTGCTTTTTTAACTTCATCTATACCTTTTTTAACTTCGTCTGACCCAGGTGCTACTTTTGGAATACTGTATTTTTCTGTTATCTTAAATATTAAGAATAATATATTAAATAGCATTAGTGAACCAGAAATCCCATATTCATATAAATAATGACCAAAATCTTTTTTCTTTTTGGTTGTCATGTTATATTATAACAACATAAAAAATTTAAAATAAATAATACATAGGTAAAACAAAAGTTGTAGTTATCATAACAGAAGTTCCTATGATTCCGTAGAGAGTACTTTTTCTCATACATAAAACTTTTTCTTTTGGGTCTTCGTTAAGACTGTATATCCAATTAAAATAATTTTCAAGAGCTTCACTAAAAGTTTGAGAAGACCTTTTTTCGTAGTCTATATCATATTTCTTAGCTATAGGGATAAGTAATTTTCTAATAGCTGGATAATGAGCTGGATAGACACTTGGAAACATATGATGAACTATTTGATAATTTAGATTACAAGTAAATATTCTCATGAATATATTATCCTGAGAATAGTCCATCGTACTTAACATTTGATGTATAGCCCATTCAACTTTTTTTTTGTCTTTTTTCTTTTTGTACTTTTCAACTTCAACCATAGAACCTTCATTTAAATGTGATACCTGTGAAAAAAAATTAAAAAGTTTACCATGTATATTCCATGCCCAAAATAATGCAAAAAACCCTTTTAAAATTCCATGAGGATAACACCCAATGAAAAGTATGTGTAATAATTTAACTATTAAACGATCATTTCTTATAATATCAATAAATTCTTCATTAATATTAACAGTATAAATTTTCTTCTTTTCTAAAAAAGAAGAAACTTCTAATAGAGATATACCAAAAGAAGTTAGAAACGGTTCAGTATAGTGAAATATAAATTTCCAAAGTGAACTGTAATTTATATATTGTTTCTTATGTACCTTGTACCCAGGTATAGAATAATCTTCATGTAAAAAATGTTCTAGGTCTGGATCTTTGTCAAGAATATTTGTATGTTGATGATGACCAATAATATGAAAAAAACTCCAAATATAATATTGACAATGGAAATTACCAATATAAGATATTGATTTATTTACAATAGGGTATGTACAAAATCCATAATGACTTCCAGTATGCATACATTCACTTCCAATAATCCAATATAAAACAGGAAAATAAAAAATAGCATAAAAATCTCCTATACAAAAACGATAAAATGAATAAAGCATTAGTAAAAAACCTATGAAATATCCAAAAGCATATTTCCAAGGTATTTTAGAATTTCTTATAATTTCTCCATTAGATTCTTTTCCTGTAGGTGAAAAATATTTTTTTACAACCGCTTTACATTCATCATAAAAAGGAGTATTATCCCAATCAAAATCACTTTTGTAATCAGGTACGTCTTTTATATAATACTTGTCTAATAATAATGTATGTCTTTTAGTAAATGTATGATAACTTTCAAAAAGTTCTGTACAATCTTTACCTTGAGTCATAAGAATAGTATCTTTACCTCCTGGGTGTCTTTCAATAAATTCCCTTAGATCATACTTCTTTCCGTGGATAGTCCAATAATTATCCATTAGTCTAATACAACATAATTATTTATCTCTATATACTTCCCCTCTAGACTCTTTAATTATCCATCCAATCTGACAGTATATATTATGAATATAGTCATTAGACATCTCGTCATTACCGTCTATGTTTGTAGTATTTTCTTGAATTAACCATTCGTTATGAGCTTTGTGTAATTTTTCTAAATATTCTAATGTAATATTTTCTTCTCCTGGTCTATTTCTTTTTCTAATTCTTTCAAGTGAAGTTTTTGGGTCAGCTTTAATGTAAATATATCCATCAACTTTAACATCTTTTTTGAGAAATTCGAACCATTGATCGTATAAACCTTTTTCTATTTTATTTATGTGACCATCTTTTTCCAAAATGTTAGCAAAAACATTCCTGTCTGTAAAAATAGATCTTTCCATGACAATATATTCATACTTATCTTTAATTGCAAGAATTTGTTGAACACGGGTTATATACGCAAGATTTTGAAATGTGTATGCCCACCTAGTGTTATCTCCGTAAAATAAATCAAGGATAGTTTTTCCATTATCGTCTTTAACATTTGTCCAACTATCGACTGGTTCTTCAAGATAGTAAAATTGCTTGTATTTTTTTTTTAATTCTTTGATTACTGAAGATTTCCCAGAACCAATATTACCTTCTATTGAAATAATTATCGTCATAATAAATATATCTTCTTTTTTTTAAATTAATTCTTACTTTTCAATGTAATTTTTGCGTTTAATCTTGCATTTTTCTTTAAGTATAGTAAATATTTTTTGCAAATTTCCTAAATTGACCGCGAGAGGTGTTGCCTACAGTACTTAAAGAAACGGCTAGTGTAGGCGGGACCTCTGGAGAAAAAAAGAGTGTAAAAATCCCGGAGGTGGCGCCTACACTTTTGCAAAAAAGGGGGGGGTATATAAAGAAACGGCTGATCGGGCGTGACGTACTCTAACTTGTCCATCGAGATTTTGTGCACTTTTTTTTTTGCCCTATGTGAGCAACTTTCTACTCTCTACACTATTCTAAAACTATTTCTATGGTATAATATTCTTCTAAAAAAAAATAAAAAATTCCGTATGGGAAAAAATGACGTACTCTGATTTTCATCGAAAAACTTTAATTCTGGGAGAATAAAAAGGTGCCGCCTACATCGAAAAAGTGTAGGCAGGACCTTTTTGAGTTTCTATGGAAAAAAAAGTTTTTGGGCAAAAACGTGAGTACGTCATTTTGGCGTTTCTTTATATCAAAAAGCACTTTTGGGTACTTTTAGTACTTAAAGAAAAAAAAACTTCTTTATATATTCTTTAAGTGTAACGTCAATTTGCACAACGTTTTTGAGGGTACTTAAAGAAAAACGGGTTTGCACAAAATATGTACGTCACTTTTTCAGTTTCTTTATATACCCCCCTCGAGTACTTAAAGAAATGGTTTTCTGTGTTATTTTGAGGCAGTGTTCGTATTTTGTTGTCCAAAAAAATGTTGCATTGAAGTATGGATACTACTCGCACCATTCCTAGTAAGGGCCCCGACGAAAAAGATTCTGCGTCCTTACGGGAAAAAATCAATCCTATGCAAACCCTTGGAAAAAGTGTACCGCTCGATAAACAGTGTGAGCCCCTACCCACTACTCCTAGTAAACAGCCGGGTTCTAAAGGTGTTCTAAAGGTGAAAAAGGTTAAAAAACGGAAGGTTGTTAAAAAGGGTACAAGAGAAAAGAGTAAAGAGACGTCCCTAAAGAAGTCTTTAGGGAAGGGGTCCCTTAAGGAAGAGACTCTCTCAAACGTCGGATTTGAAACGCGCGAAAAAGTTGACGTTCCTAAATTAAAGAAAAGTTCTGTTAAAAAAAGTCTTACTGAATCAGTGTGGGACGAGGAAGGTAATTGTTCTACTCCCCCACTAGAAAATGACAATGCTACCCAAACCCTTAGGTTAAAGAGTCGAACTTGTAATTGCATAGTAAAGCATCGAGGTAAGAAGAGGTTGTGTTGGAGAGAGTGTTTTAGGAATTCCAACGTATGTGAAAGGCACTATCCTCGCCAACAATGTTCATTCAAGGAATTGAGGGAAGGGGAGTGGTATTATTGTGTAAGGAAGACTAAAACGGAATACTGTTTTTATCATAGTAAAGGTAAACGTGATCAATGTAAAGGTTTTACAACTGATAGCGATATGAAAAAGCAGTGTACTATGAAAAGGGTTCGAGGTAGCGATTTTTGTAAAAAACATGCTAATCAACCACCTTGTGCAACTATTTGTGGAGCTCCTAAGGGTAAAACTGTTTGTAAAGTTGTTACCTCTAGGGGTTCCTATTGTAGGGAACATTCGTCTCTACCAGGACGTACTAATAATTATGGTTCTGATAAGAGAGTTGAAGCGTTAGATAATGCTCTATGGGGTCTTTTTAAGCAGTACAAGAGTAGCGGCAATCAAAAATACCTCGGAGTTATGGTTGTTCACAAAGATTCTAAGGGTAAATTGGCCTGATTTAACATTTTTTGTCTATAATGATGTATATCATCTAGTGTTAGCCCCTTTTCTTTGTTTTTTTTAATGTAGAGAGATACTTTTTTCTCAACTTCTACTCTTTTCTCCTTAGTAATGGGCGATTTTTTCTTTTTAGCCATTTCAATAACATGTTGTAAAGTTTTTTTTTCAATACAATCGGGTACGTCAATAATATGAGAAAATTCTGACACCATGATCCTTTCGTAATGAGAAAAAACCTTTTTTGCTGATTTTTTTTCAAGTCCTGTACTATCTATTATTTGATTTATTATTGTTTCGTCTTGTTTCTTCTTCTCTTTGTTTATTTCTTCCGGCGTCTTCCTATTCCTAGCTCTCCTAGCCCTAGTTTGTGCTCTTTCGCATGGTATACAACGGCTATAATATGTATTATTGTGTTTCCTTAGTCTAAAATTATCAATTTTTTTAACTTCTCCACAATTATTGCATCTTTTATTGTTCATTGATTCTTCACAATCTTTGCACATAGTCTTCTTAGCTCTGTTCTTATAGTCTCCAAAACATTCTAAATTCTTAAACTTTTTGCATTTTTTGCATTTTTTTTGTTCTTCTGAGTCTTTTCTGTCCCTTTTTTTGACAAATTTCTCACATTCTAGACAATATGCATACAATGTACCATCCGTTCTCTCCCTAAATTCACATAAATCTTTATCTTCTGAACAATAGTTACATTCTTTGTAATCCATGTTAATTAAAGGTATTATTTTTTTATAACATGACGTACTAAAATTTTTATTAAAAAACTATTAATCTGAGGAATTTAACAGGGCGAAAATTTATATTGCTGAAATTAACTAATAATACTTCTCACGATGTTCTTACTAAGAACAGTGTGAGTGATATTATATGATAAAACATATTTCTTCTACGAAATGGGTAATTTTACTATAACCCTTGGAAATAATATAAATATAGGAACCTTTCTTTTTTGTGACGTACTAAAATTTTTATTAAAAAACTATTAATCTGAGGATCGAAAGTGTGCAATCGTGGAAAATATACGTAAAAAGTGTGCAATCGTGGAAAATATACGTAAAAAGTGTGCATTCGTGGAAAAATAACAGATTCCACCACTGCACAGTGGAAATTTAACAGTTTTTTGCACTTTTTTTGAGTACGTCAAAAGAATAGATGAAGAGGTTGACAAATCTAAAGAGTTTTTGAGCAAAAATCTTAGTACGTCAAACCGGCGGCTCAAAATTTTGTGAAAAATCCAGGAAAAATGACAAATGCCTTTAATTTTTAATTTTTTTTTAATTTTTTTTAGTATTTTTTCCAGAAT
>CEWB01102069.1_pt1 | contig 13174 bp, 12 predicted proteins | sample 530831 | NCBI WGS metagenome assembly CEWB01 (sample SAMEA2621013, study PRJEB7988) | marine metagenome | biome: marine biome (ENVO:00000447); feature: surface water layer (ENVO:00002042); material: "saline water (ENVO:00002010), including plankton (ENVO:xxxxxxxx)" | depth 5 m | reverse complement strand
AAAGTAATCTGACTCATACTGAATTTCTTTAATTCAAGTGTCATTTGTTATTAATAGGATTAAATATTTAAATAATTTTAATTCTATCGCAATTTAATAAGTTATATTTAAATAATATTTATATTCCAAAGAATTATGAACTTTAATTATAGAAAAAATGATAATTCTCCATTATTTAAAAATTTAGAAGATGTAAAATTATTAAATATTGAAAAAATACAAAATTATATACCAATTTACAAAAAATTTTTTGATCTTAATGAAAATAATTATAATAATATTAATTTAAATAATTATTATTCATTAAAAAACATTACAAATAAAAAGACTGATAATATTTATGACGGAATAATAATAAATGAAAAATCAATTGAATATAAAAAAGAAGTTTTCTTTAAATTCTCTCCGATAATAGATCCTATTAAATTTATTACAAATAGTTACGATTTATCACATTCAGATTTATTAAATCTTCCTCAATATAATATTCAAGAGAGTATATCTAAAAATATGTATAGTTATGACAATAGTGCTTACGTTGATAGTTTTTTTTATTATATAACAAGTCAATTATTGCATAATTATAACTTTATGCACGGAACAGATTTTTACGGTTCTTTTTTAGGAATAAAAAATGATTTTTATTTTAATATTGCCGATGATATTGATAATTTGCATGAATCAGAAATATTTCATAAGAATAAAAATAACATATTCGAAATAACGAATGAATATTATTTAAATGTAAGTAACTATGATAGTAGAAATTATAAATTACCTTTAAAAATAGGTAACGATATTGACGATAAAAATATACTGAATTTATCAGATATATCGAGTATATCAGATATTGATAATTTATTTATAACTAATGATTTGTCCAAAAATATTTTTACACCAAATGTTTTATATGAAAATAATTTAACGGTTTTAAACAAATCGAATAAAACAAACGAATCTGCATCATCGTGTTCATCAAGATCATCAAATACAAATAATAGCGAGGTAGATATTGGTTGCGACGCAGAATCCGGTTCTGAATGTGATTCTGACACAGACGAATCATCTGTTTCAAATTCTACATTATCAGAAGATGAAATATTCATCAAATTATTTAAATTTCCAATACAATTAATTGCTTTAGAAAAATGCAAGAATACATTAGATTCACTATTTAATGATCACCAAATATCCGAAGAGGAATTGGGGGCATTTGTATCACAAATAATATTAATATTGATAACATATCAAAAACTTTTTAGTTTCACCCATAATGATTTACATTCAAATAATATTATGTATGTAGAAACAGAAAAACAGTTTTTATATTATAAATACAATTCTAAGTATTATAAAATACCAACATTTGGTAAAATATTTAAAATTATTGATTTTGGTAGGGCCATTTATAAATATAAAGGAAATCTTTTATGTAGCGATAGTTACGACTTTAAAGGAGATGCGGCTACATTATATAATTTTGAACCGTATTTTAATAATAATAAACCACGTCTTGAACCAAATTTGAGTTTTGATTTATGTCGATTGGGATGTTCATTATATGATTATTTCGTGGACGACTTAGATGATATTAAAAATATTACATCGCCAATTATAAAAATAATAATTGATTGGTGTTATGATGATAAAAAAAGAAATATTTTATACAAAAATAATGGTTCAGAGAGATATCCAGATTTTAAATTATATAAAATGATTGCGCGAACTGTTACGAATCATAAACCCGATATGGTAATACAAAATGTGTTTTTTGAACAATATATTATATCAAAAAAAAAATTAAATAAAAAACATAAAATTTTTAATATAGACGACATTGAGATATCATAATATTATTAATATCATAAATACAATAAATACAATAAATACAATAAATACTGGTTTTTACTTATTGTATTTAAAAATCGGGTTTTGCAGTAAAAGCACCAGGTTCGATTATTGTTATTGTTCCTGGATTTAATTGTTGAACTACATACAATCCTAAAACCGAACTCAAATAAACGATGATAGTATCTTTAACTAAATGTTTAATAGTCTTATCATTGTTTTTTAATAATGTTTTTGTTTCTATAAACTTAATTATTATATAAATTAGCGAAATTATTAGACTATATGTAAAAGTATTTTCCATTTTATATTATTACAATAATTTTAGGTTTATAATTATTACGCATTATCACAATACTTCTATATCGTTTAATACTAATTCATTTAATTTTAAACTATCCTTGTCATTTAAATCATTAATATCTGTTACATCCAGCGTAATCGTATCGCCTATAGTTAACGAGTCTTCATCCTCATTTTCATATTCATCTTCATCTTCATCGTCAAAGCGCCTTTTACTTGCCAAATCTTCTAAATAGGCAATATTTTTAGGTGCATTTAAATTTTCTTCATTGCCCATAGTATCAACAGACTTATCTACGTCGGAAAAAGTAAGTTGTTCATTAATACTTGGTGTTACATTGGTGTCATATACATCTACATCATTGCCCGTATCTGTGTCTATATTTATATCACCGATGATTTTGCGATCCATATCCGGAGTTGGTGTCGGTGGCATGCTATCAGGGGGTGGTGGCGGTGCGGCATTATCTTTATCTTTATCTTTATCTTTATCTTCCTCTTCATCGGGCGTTCTAATAATTTCCTCTTTTATTTCTACGTTCTCCTCTTCGGTCTCGTCCATATATGCCCTTAATAATATTTCAACTGGTATAGAATCTCTTATTGTTTCTAATATACACTCTTTTATAATATTTTCTAACTCTCTATTATTCTTTTGAATTGATAATGGTGTAATGTGTTTCTCAAATAAATAAATATTTGTGTACACTTTTCTTGCAGTGAAAATATAAATTTTATGAATGAAATCATCAATCGGCGGTATGTCTATATCAATTTTCTTTTGTTTTGTTCCCACCCGGACACACGATAGTGCTTTTAGTTGTATTATATGAACACAAGTAATCAATTCTTCTAAATATCCACAATTACTTATTTCTTGTATTCTTTTTTTTTCGTCTATGATCATATTTTTATTCCAATTCGGTATTCTGCCTAAAAAAGTTTGGAAGGTCATCAAATACTTCTCTTCTTCGTTATTATCGTTGCAAAGAACAATCGCTTCGTTAAATATAGATTTTAAACCGTCTAATACACATGGTGTCAGTATATTTACTAACCGAGCACACCATTCATTTTTTGATTCATTTAAACTCGTAATCGAATAATCGTCCATTTACATAAAAGCAATATTTTCTAAACTAATATTAGAACGAAATATAATATTTAGTATAATAAATATTAATAGTTTTTCATTTCTTATCTCTCTTTTAATTTTATCAATTAGAATAAGAAGCATATTTTTTTTTTTATTACACATTTTTGTTTTTTCTAAATAATTAATTATATCTAAACCACTGAAACCTTTTTCATATAAATTATTTGCCAATATTGTTATGTTCTTATTATCAGTTAAGAGTGATTTATCTATAAGTTTTTTTAATTTATCGTTTTTCGTGTAATTTATTTTGTTATACGATGGTTCACCTAAATTATAATTATGGAGACTTATCTGTTTATTCTTTATAAACGGTAGTGGAATATACATTTCACAAAATCTTGATAATATTGGTTTTAATAATTTATAACGATCTTCTACTATTATAAAAAATCGAGTAGTGTGATTAAAAACTTCTATACATCTTCTTAAAGCAGATTGTGCGTCTATTGTTAATTTGTCGGCATTTAATAATATAATCGATTTAAACATGTTCGATCTCATATACGTTTTAGCAAAAAACTTGATATCATCTCTTACAAACTTAATACCCTTACCTTGCGCACATTCAACAAACATAACGTATGATTTAATATATTCCTTGTTATTATGATAAATTTTATTGATAAAATTATTTAGTAATGTTCTTTTACCACTGCCATTAGGTCCATGAAATAATATATTAGGTACGTTATTGTTTTTTAAGAAAAAATCTAATTTTAATTCTATATTTTTATGTAATTCAATAGTCATGATAATTTATTTAAATATATATTTAAACTCAATATTGATAAATATATATTTAAATTAAGCAACGCTTTGAAGACTTTGTGTATAAGGATTTTTTTTGAACGCAGATAATATATCTTCGTTAATACGATCGGCACATATTGAATTATCATACTGCTGCGAACCTCCCATTTTTCCGTGTGTTTCTTTTGAGGGTAAAATACGCGGTCCATTACTTGGAATAAACATGCGATTATTATTTCTATCATCGTCTGACCTTCTTACCGAAAGATTTTCGGTATTATTTAACATTTGCATATTTCCCTGATTGGTGTGACTTTGATGAATCTTTTTATTGTTATTGCGCTGTTCATAAGCCGAGTTGTATGTTTGATTCGCTTTATAACCCGATGGTCCAGCGTTTCCCAAATATTCTAACGATGTAGTGTCTCTTTGCACTGTTACCGGTTGCTGACGCGATACCATATAACCATCTGAACGTTGATTTTGAACATTTAAATATTTTCCATCTGTTAAATTTTCGGTCATCTCTCTAATTGTGGTTTTTGTGCGATCTGCCGGATTAAACACTTTTGCTTTAGATACCGTTGTTCCGGCATTACCGTTAATGCGCAAGTTACCAATAACATTCTCTTTTCTTGAAGGTCGTAAAACATCCAATAATGGTGCGATCACTGCCGTAATTGCCCCACCGATTGGTCTAAATTCATCTGGTTGTTTTGTGGAACTTCTATTTGTTGGCAGCGGTTTGTATCCAGAAACACCATAATTATTTGGGTTGGCATTGAACTGACCTTTTGCGGACGGGTTAATTATTCCGGTTGATGGCAGTTGAATCTTGGTTGATGGTCTATACTCACTTTTAGTGTAAATTGACTGTTCCCCATTAGCTCTTGATCCATAATATTCGGCGCTTGTTTCATTTCTGTTGCCATCTGGCAATAACTCAATCCCACGAGCAGTGGGTGCTTTTTCAATACCAGTTGTCGTCATTAAACGATCAGGACCTACTGCGTAATATGTATCCTGACTATGTTTTTCTACCTTACCCTGTGTTAATGTGTTACCAGATAATTTGTTTGCGAAACTTGCTGGACCCTGATGTCCATTCAATGTAAAACTTTCCTTAGGATTATTTTTAGTTCTTAACTCATCAATGGTTTTTGGACCCCAGAGGTCTCTTGCTTCCATGCCCGAATTAAACCCGTTCCCTGTCTCTTTAGAAGCACCTTTGCCCAATCCAGGACCAACTTGTTCTTCTTGCCAAGGTTTAATGTTCGCCATTCGCATACTGGGATTTACTCTTGACTGCATGAAATCATTCATGTTCGGCATACCATGAGAATGCTGCATATTATTTTGAGGTTTAAATAAAGGCGCTTGCTCTTGTTTTTTTATTATTTGAGAACCCGCACCCTGCATATTGTCTAATCTTGTTTCCGCAATATCAGACGAGACACCAGCACCATTGGTTTTTGATCCAAAAAAAGGTGCCATATTATTGTGTTCAAAATTATTATTATCTATTTGTTCACCGGTTAAAGACATATGAACTTTTTTATTTGAACCGACACTCTCATTAGGGTTATTTTCTAAAACTTTTTGGGTTATTTTGTAATCAAAATATTTATCCGTTGATTGATTTGCGTTAGGATAATTATTTACGTTATCATTTAAACTTTTATTATTTACAATAGGATAATTTATTGGTATATTTTTTTCATTATTCGTAAATTTTTCTATTGTCTCTTCATTTTCTTCATCAGCATTTTTATTGTGATTTGAAATTATATAAAAACCGCCTAATGCCATTAGTGGTATTGCTAATTGTGCCATTATATATACTTTATGATATAATATTTATCAATTAAATATTTTAATTATTATATTTACTTAAATTTTTTAAATATAATATTTAGACTTTTAATGTATAATAATCTTTTTCTAATATTCTTGTGCTTAAATTATTTTGGAATGGGACACAGGTATTTTTTTGTGGATCAAGTGGCAAAAAACTCCAATTAACTTGTTCTAAATCCCTTGTGGTCCACGCAGGGTGTGTGGTCCTTGACTGGTCGGTAAACGCCGTTTTATTAGGATAATTAATTTTATTACCAGTTATTTGCTTAGACTTGTATTCATTTAAATTAATATTATCACGATTTAAATTTCTCGTTAAACCTCTTAAATCACTTTCTAAATTAATACTATTGGTCATTAAATTTGATCCCCATTTTTCCATTCTCATGTAAGGGTCTTCCATAAAACACGGCGTTGTTCCAGTTCCAGGAACATTTAAAATGTGTCTACCTGGTCCTGTAGATTCTTGAATATTCTTTTTTATTCTACATGGCTCATCATATAATCGTGTAAAAGACATATATATATATAATAATTATAATAATTATTATTATTATTATTATTATTAATTATTATAATACTTATTACAAAAAATAATTTGATCATTTGTTCATTTGTTCATTTGTTAATTTGTTCATTTATTAAAACATTATTACTATCAGTAACGATTTTAGAAACAACTTGACCATTTTTTCTTATTATTTTAGTTATAATACCATTTTGTTTAATAGTTATATTTTCTATTAATTCGCCATTAACAATCGTACAACTTGTAGACGTAGAAGATGACATTACATTCGAAGCTCCCAAATTAATACTAAATGAGTTGGATTGTCTGTTTACATTTTGTATATTAATAAAATGTCTCTTCAAATTATTCTGGTTAGTATTTGGTGTTGCATTAAAAACATGGTTAAAAATATCAAAGGGATTATTAAAATGAATGTTATTTTTTATATTAATGTTATTATCATACATTTGTTTTTTTTCAGGATCACCTAAAATTTCATATGCTTCTGATATTTCTTTAAATTTTGATTCGGCGTTTTCTTCCTTATTTCTATCAGGATGCCATTTTAATGCCAATTGTTTATATTTTTTTTTTATATCGTTAATATTTGAATTTTTTGGTAATTCTAATATACCATAAAAATCTTTAGAATCCATTATCTATGATTATCTTATTTAATATATTTTAATATATTTAATCTAATTATTGTGTTTAATATTATATTTAATTAAAAATCGGTTAATATTTTTAATTAACTAAATTGAACCAATATAGACAGAAAGTAAAATAATATAATAAAATGTCGTCAAAGGAAAATTTAGTAAAAACTTATCAAAAAAAGACTGATAAAGAACATGTATTAGATAATCCTGATACTTATACTGGTTCTATGGAATTTACTGATTACGATACATATGTGTATGACGATAAAGAGGATAAAATAAATTTTAAAGAAATTAATATTATTCCTGGACTTTATAAATTGTTCGATGAAGGTATTGTGAATTGCCGCGATCACCATATAAGAATGTTGCAGGCGATGGATAATTGCAAACCTAATATTATGCCACTAACATATATCGATATATCTATTAGCGACGACGGCACAATTACAATGTTAAATGACGGTAATGGTATTGATATTGAAAAACATCCAGAATATAATATTTGGATTCCAGAAATGATATTTGGACATTTAAGAACGTCGACTAATTATGATAAGAGTGAAAAAAAAATTGTAGGTGGTAAAAATGGTTTTGGTTTTAAATTGGTGTTAATATGGTCGGAATATGGTGAGATAGAGACTGTTGATCATATAAGGGGAGTTAAATATCATCAAATTTTTAAAAATAATTTGAATATAATAGAAGAACCAATCATAACAAAATGTAAAAAAAAACCATACACAAAGGTTATTTTTAAACCAGATTATAAACGTCTTGGAATAGAGAAATTATCTCCAGATATGATTAACCTATTTAAACGCCGCGTTTATGATATTGCTGCCGTTACCGATAAAAAAGTAAAGGTAAAATACAACGGAGAATTAATACCAATTACTAATTTTCAACAATATGTTGATTTATATATTGGAAGCAAGGATGATACAAAACGTATATACGAAGCCTCTAATGAGAGGTGGGAATACGCCGTATGTATTGCTCCAAAAGAAGAATTTACGCAAGTATCGTTTGTTAATGGTATATACACAGGCAAAGGAGGAAAACACGTTGATTATTTGCTAAATCAAATTGTGAAAAAATTAACAACTTATATAAAAAAGAAGAAAAAAATAGATGTTAAGTCAAGCACCATTAAAGAGCAAATTATGCTATTTCTCAGATGTGATATAGAAAATCCAGCGTTTGATAGTCAAACAAAGGATTATATGAATACCCCATCGAGTAAATTTGGAACATCATGTGATGTTAGTGAAAAATTCATAGAAAAAATAGCTAAAATGGGGATAATGGATAAAGCATGCGCGCTTACTGAAGTGAAGGAAAGCAGTGAATTAAAAAAAACCGATGGATCCAAAACAAAAAGTATTCGTGGAATTCCTAAATTAATTGATGCTAATTATGCCGGAACAAATAAAAGTGATAAATGTACTATTATATTTTGTGAGGGTGATTCGGCAAAAGCAGGTATTGTATCTGGTTTGTCGAAAGAAGACAGAAATGTATTAGGTGTTTATCCAATGAAGGGTAAATTATTTAATGTTCGTGGGGAATCTCCAAAGAGAATATTGGAAAATAAAGAAGTTACCGAAATAAAACAAATTCTTGGAATTGAAAGTGGCAAAGAGTATACGCAAGAAATTGTTAATACAAAACTAAGATATGGAAAAATTTTGTTTATGACGGATCAAGATTTAGATGGCAGTCATATTAAAGGTCTCGGAATTAATTTGTTTGATTCCGAATGGAAATCATTAATTGATATTCCAGGATTTATCGGTTTCATGAACACGCCTATTTTAAAAGCAAAAAAAGGTGCAAGCGAACTTAAATTTTATAATGACGGTGAATGGAACTCTTGGTGTAGCAACAATAGTATTAAAGGGTGGAAAATCAAATATTATAAGGGTTTGGGAACGTCAACCAGCAAAGAATTTAAAGAATATTTTCAACATAAGAAAATAGTTAATTTTGTAAATAATGATGCAGAATGTAATAACGCGATCGATATGGTATTTAATAAAACAAGGTCGAATGATAGAAAGAGTTGGCTTGAAAATTATGATAGGGAATTATACCTTGATACAAATAACACCGAAGTTACATACAAAAATTTTATTAACCGTGAAATGATCCATTTCTCGAAATATGATTGCGACCGTTCTATACCAAATTTACTTGATGGTTTGAAAACGAGTCAACGTAAAATTTTATACACCGCATTCAAAAGAAATTTAACAACGGAAATTAAAGTAGCACAGTTTAGTGGTTCTGTTTCAGAAATAAGCTGTTATCATCACGGTGAAAATAGTTTGAATGGTGCCATTGTTGGAATGGCACAAAATTTTGTCGGTTCAAATAACATTAATTTGCTGGAACCAAAAGGTCAATTTGGAACAAGGCTACAGGGAGGAAGTGATTCCGCATCCGAAAGGTATATCCACACTAATTTAAATAAGTTGACTCGTAATATTTTCACCGATAAAGATGACGGTATTTTAGAATATATTGACGACGATGGCACTTTGGTAGAACCAAGATATTATGTTCCAATTATACCTATGATTCTCATTAATGGTAGTAAGGGCATTGGTACAGGTTTCAGCACGGATATTATGTGTTATAATCCATTGACAATTATTGATTATTTGGAGAATAGTCTAAATGATAATATTGAAAAACCAGATATTATACCTTATTATAAAAATTTTAAAGGAAGCATTATCAAATTAACAGAATCTAAATGGTTATTTAAAGGGTGTTATGAAAGAACCGGAAAGAAAGAAATTCGGGTTACCGAATTACCAATTGGATTATGGACGGACGATTATAAAAAATATATTGAGGAACTCATAGACGGAAACAAAACAACAACTAAAGGTAAAAAGAAAACCGTTATTGTAAAAGATTATAATGATATGAGCACAGATATCGTTGTAGACGTAACAATTATATTTTCAAGTGAAAATAAATTGGACGAATTAATTAATAAGAAAATAGACGATAATAGCAATGAATTAGAAAAACTACTGCGTCTGTATACAACTAAAACTACAACAAATATGCATTTGTTTGATGAAAATGAAAAGTTAAAAAAATTTAAAACGCCTATGGAAATAATCGATCATTATATTGATATTCGGTTGAATACATATGTTAAACGTAAGAAATATTTGATTAAGCTACTCGAACATGAAACAAAAATACTAATCAACAAAGTTAAATTCATTAAAGAATTATTGAATAATACACTTGATTTGCGAAACAAAAAGAAGATCGATATTTGCGAAATGCTGAAGAATAAAGAGTATGATATAATCGATGATGATAGTGAATTTAAATATTTGATTAGATTGCCAATGGATAGCGTTTCTGAAGAAAATATTGAAATTCTTGAAAAAAACAAAGATATTAAGGTGAAAGAACTAAATAAACTGATAAAAACAAAAGAGAAAGATATTTGGCTTTCCGAATTAACTACTTTAAAAACGGAGATGATTAAATTTTTACAAAATAAACCTAAAACCAAAGGCGGTAAGAATACCAAGGTAAAGAAAAAATTAAAGATTAAAGATTAATCACACAATTGTGTGAATTGTGTTATTTGTTTGTATTATTAATCAGTATACAATAAATTTTTTTCTTAAAAAAAATGCTTACATTCAAGTTGTTTATTGTTATAATTGGTCAAAGTTGGTAATTCCATAGGAGAGACTAAAGAACTTGCATCACGTTTATATTTCATGTAACTTTCTACTTCACCGTAAATTTGATTAATTGCGTATTCTAATACTTTATTATTAAGATCATTAATTTGTTCACTAATGTTATTAGGTAAATTTTTTGAATTTTGAAGAAAAATACTTCTCATAATAATTTTTAATTCATCAACGTTTTGTTGTCCAATAATAAACTGGTCATTTGATTTAACGTATACCCCATACCGTATTCCATTTTGCAATATATTAATATTTTTTCTTGAAAAAAAGGATAACGATAAAGCTGTATTATTCCAACTTCCGTTTAATGCTTCTCTAAAATCAGATTTATCATCAACTGGTATATGGTCGCTCAATGTAAATACTGCACTTGTGTTTTGATCCATAATATTTACTCGTCCATTTGTATTAGAAGAAATCATTATATAATTAATAATTATAAAAAAATATTTTATAAAAAATTATATTATTTTTTATATTATTTTTTATATTATTTTTATATATATATAATGAAGTTTAACTTTCAAAAAATTGTAATAGTAATCGCAATTATCCTTTTAATACTAGCATTGGCATTTATTGGGACAGCAATTTCAAATGAGAAAAATACACACGATTTTCCACCCGTAATAGCAGAATGCCCAGATTATTGGACTCACGACGTTGAGCAAAATAAATGTATAAATGTACATGAGTTAGGGAGAGGGTTGGACGGCGAGAAGGTGAAGGAGTTGGATCTAAAATACTGGAAGGATTATCCTATGTGTTTAAAAAAATGGGCATCGAATTTGATAAACATATCTTGGGACGGTATTAGTAATAACCCTAAATTTGATACATGTTAATATATTTAGTATATAATAAGAAATTGAATAGTGATATAAATATATATACTGTTTTAAAATTAATAGATTAAATGGATTGTATTAATTTTAATAAAATATTAGATAGAGAAAATATAGCAGAAAATATATGTAATATTTTAAGAAATTTTGAAGAAAATAAGAATAATTTATTAGAAAAAAGAGGTATCTATATTTATGGCGAGTCTGGTATAGGAAAAACAACATTTGTAAATAATATTTTAAAAAAAATGAACTACGATATAATATATTATGATGCAGGTGATATCAGAAATAAAAATATAATAGAAACAATAACAAAAAATAATATTTCAGATAAAAGTGTTTTAAGTTTATTCAAAAAAAAACGACAGTCTATTGCCATAATAATGGATGAGATAGATGGGATGAATAACGGTGATAAAGGTGGTATTACTGCACTGATTAAATTAATTAGACCAAAGAAAACTAAAAAACAAAAAATGGAAAATATTACAAACGTTCCAATTATATGTATTAGCAATTATCATATTGATAAAAAAATAAAAGAGTTAATGAAAGTATGTATACCAATAGAATTAAAAAAACCAACAAATAATCAAATTAAAGGTTTAATTGAGTTAACTATACCAAACATAGAAAAAAATCTTATTGATGATATTATACTTTATATAAATAACGATTTAAGAAAAATGAAAACTATACAGGATATAAATAATAATAATATATTAACATCTAATATTATTAATAATATTTTAGTTTCAAACAATTTTCAAGATGATACAAAAAAAATAACAAATTTAATTATTGAAAATAAATATGATATTAATGAACATTCGCTTATATTAAATGATACAGATAGAACAATCGTTGGATTATTATGGCATGAAAATATAATTGATAAATTTGATAATCATGATATTAAGATTACTCTGCCCGTATATCATAAAATATTAGAAAATATAAGTTTCTCTGATTATATCGACAGAATAACATTTCAGAAGCAAATATGGCAATTAAATGAAATGAGTTCAATAATTAAAACTTTTAAAAGTAATTTTATATACCATTCATTTGATATAAATAACAATAAAAAAATAAACAATATACGATTTACCAAAGTTTTAACTAAATATAGTACCGAATACAATAACATAATATTTATTCAAGATATATGCAATACATTGGGCTTTGACAAAAATGATACATATAGTTATTTCATAGATTATATAATTAATTATAATGACGAGAAAAAACAAACGCTGGAGTTAAATAATTTCACAAATTTGGAAATTACGCGAATATGTAATTATTTGGAATCTTTTATGTGATGTTTATAAGTTTAATAAATTAATTAGTTTCGGTATCTGATTCGGAATCTATATCAGAACCATTATTTTGAATATTTAATTTGTTTTCTAATTCTTTTAATAAAACATTGTGTAAGCGTCTATTTTCCTTCTTTATTTTATAATATTTTATTTTATAATTACTATCTACTTGAA
>CEWB01013898.1_pt1 | contig 13185 bp, 15 predicted proteins | sample 530831 | NCBI WGS metagenome assembly CEWB01 (sample SAMEA2621013, study PRJEB7988) | marine metagenome | biome: marine biome (ENVO:00000447); feature: surface water layer (ENVO:00002042); material: "saline water (ENVO:00002010), including plankton (ENVO:xxxxxxxx)" | depth 5 m | reverse complement strand
ATGTTTCTATCACTGGGTGGAGCATCCGGACGTCGAGCGAGAAGTGGAGATCATTAGAGTTAGAGCGCCGAAAGTTTCTCTTCTTCTTGCAGAGGAAGTGGCAAAAGCCGCCGCTTTTCTGCGGGGCATGGATTTATATAAGCCTCCTGGAGTTGCTGAGACTATTGACTGGGCAGAAGCATTGGTCACCATAGGAGTTGATGATTTAGATAAAGATTCGGTCGATGAGACGCTAGGAACGCTCATCAAATATCGAGAAGATCAAGAAAGGATACGCTCGAGAGGTTTTGATGAAATCCTTTCATTAGTGCGTCAGGGATAATTGAATCAAGTTATTGAGGGACAAAAGACTCTTGACAGGCACTTAGTTGACTTTGTCGATATGTTGCGAAGTGCGGGCGTAAAAATCTCTTTAGGAAGTTCGATAGATTTTGGACTTGCTGTTACAGAACTAGGAGCAGGTTCTTCTGAAGACATTTACTGGGCGGGGCGATCAACTCTTTTAAATAGGCCTGAAGATACATCAATTTATAACAAAGTTTTTAAAAGCCATTGGCTGGGTATCGCTTCTATGGCTGATGAAGTAAATAAACTTCCGGCGCTGAATTTGCTATTTGATGATTTGTCAGATGAATCAGAATTTGAGGATTCGTCAAAACTGGAAAACGATTTCGTAAGTGTCAAGTATTCCAGTTTTGAGATTTTATCCTCGAAAGATTTTTCGAACTGCAACAAATTGGAACTTCAGGAACTGTTTCGCTTAATGAATGAGATCCGCTTTACAGGCGAAATGAAGAAATCGCGTCGAACGGTTAAAACCAAAAAACATCGAAAATTTGATTTTGAGAGAAGTGTTAAGTCCTCTTTCAGGACTGGTGGTGAGATCGTTAATAGATGCTTTCAAGAGAGTGGTAAAAGGAGAAGACGTCTAGTTCTTCTGCTTGACATAAGCGGCTCTATGGAAGTGTACGCGCGAGTGCTTATAAGATTTGTTCATGCTGTTATGTTGAGTAGATCTGACGTGGAAGCCTTTTCTTTGGGAACACGTCTTACGCGTTTGACCAAAGAACTTTCTACACGAAACCCTGATGCGGCATTATCAAGAGCTTCCGACGTTGTAGACGACTGGTCAGGTGGAACAAGGTTGGGGGAAGGTATCAAGGAGTTTAATGACCGTTGGGGAATTAGAGGAATGGCTAGAGGGGCTACCATTTTGATTCTTTCTGATGGTTGGGACCGTGGAGATTCTGAAATAGTTGGTGAACAAATGAAACGCTTGCATCGCGTGGCTCATAGAATCGTTTGGGCCAATCCGCTAAAAGCGACTCCAGATTATGAACCGTTAGCAAAGGGTATGGCTGCTGCTTTGCCCCATATTGATAATTTTGTTGAGGGCAATTCTTTTGATTCACTTAAAGATTTATCGATACTGTTAACTGAATGAAATACCATACTTAAAATGAGAGAGAGCTCGAATTAAATATGAAAGAAATCGTCAAAGATATTCGTCGCTGGCAGAAGCAGGAGAAAAAAATTGCTGTTGCGCGTGTGATCGATCTGGACGGTTCTGGACCACGATTACCAGGCGCTGCAATGGCGGTAACAGAAGAAGGAGAAGTAGCGGGTTCTGTGTCTGGAGGATGTGTCGAAGGCGCTGTTGTTCTGGAAGCATTAGAAGTTATTAAAAATAATACGAGACAGATTGTTTCCTTCGGGTATAGCGATGACGAAGCTTTCTCAGTGGGGTTGACTTGCGGGGGAACGGTGCATCTTTTCATTGAGCCGCTTGACTGGTAAAAGATGAAAAGTAAACCTCAAAAAGAAATTCTGATTTTTGATCGCATGGAGGAGCTTCTTGAAAAAGAGGAATCATTTGCTCTGGTAACCGTGGTCAAGGGTCCTCCAGTGGGTCAGAAAATGATTGTTTTCCCCGATCAAAAAAGTGGAGTTGATTTCGAAGGCTCATTAGGCAACAACGATTTGAATCGAGTTGTTTCTCGAGACGCAAGAGGAGAACTCGCAGCTGGTCGTAGCGGTGTTAGGAACTATGGAGAGTCTGGGGAAGCTAGAGAGGAAGAAATTCAAGTCTTCGTGGAATCTTTCATACAACCTCCACAGTTGCTCATTGTTGGAGCGGTTGATTTCACAGCGGCTTTAGTAAAGATTGGCAAAGTGCTTGGTTATCGCGTAATTGTCTGTGATGCGAGAGAGGTGTTTGCTACGACTCAACGTTTTCCTCTAGCCGACGAAGTAATTGTAGAGTGGCCAAACAAACTAATAGAAAAATTTAGTCAAAATCTTGGATCCAGAGACGCCGTTTGCATACTGACTCATGATGCAAAATTCGATGTTCCAGCAATAGTTTCCGCACTAACCACAGAAGTTGGTTATATAGGGGTCATGGGATCACGCAAAACCCATGAAGATCGCACAAATCGTTTATTTGAAGTTGGTGTTACTGCGGAAGAAATTGAAAGACTCAGGTCACCTATCGGTTTAGATATAGGATCCCGAACTCCAGAAGAGACAGCTATATCTATAGTTGCGGAGATAATAGCCTTAAGAACTGGTCGTTCATCTAAATCCCTTTCGGATACCCTCGGTCCAATCCATGATTGATTTACGGTCCAATAAATGACAGTAGCGGCAGTAGTTCTCGCGGCAGGGGAAGGTCAGCGTTGGGAGAGACAGGGGCATAAATTGCTCGCGAACCTCAACGGGAAACCAGTTGTCTCGTGGGCTATTGATTCAGCAGCGAAAGCCGAGTTGGATGATTTGATAGTTGTTACAGGTTCAGTGAATCTTTCATATTTAGTTCCTGAAGAGGCCACCTTATTACACAACCAGAATTGGAAGTCAGGTCAGTCAAGTTCATTGATAGTTGCTACTAGTTGGGCAAAGGAAAAAGGCCACGAGGCTGTTGTGGTGGGGCTTGGCGACATGCCGGGTGTGCCCAAAGAGGCGTGGGTCTCAGTAGCTGAGTGTTCAGATCGTTTGGCTGTAGCTACTTTTGATGGTGAAAGAAGGCCTCCAACAAAAATTTCCTCAGAGTTTTTTGAATATTTGCCCATAGAGGGTGATGTCGGAGCACGACCCCTGTTGAATGGAGGTAACTACAAAGTTACGGAAGTAGTTTGTCCCGGGAACGGTAACGACATCGACACATTTAAGGATTTGGAGCAATGGAGCTAAATAACGATTTTGAAGTATCTGCACCTATTGAGAAAGTTTGGGAAGTGATCAACAACGTCGAATTGATAGCACCTTGTTTGCCCGGCGCGCAGTTGGAAGAAGTTGAAAATGATGAATACAAGGGATTCGTAAAAGTCAAGGTTGGTCCTATAACTGCACAATATAAAGGTGTCGCAAAGTTTCTAGAGAAAGATGACTCTAATCATCGTGTAGTTATCAGGGGAGAAGGACGTGACACGCGTGGGGCCGGCAATGCGGCAGCAGATATAACAGCATCTTTGGAATCAACTGCAGAAGGTACCCGCGTGAATGTTATTACGGATTTGAAGATCACAGGCAAGGTTGCCCAATTCGGACGAGGTGTTATGGCTGACATTAGTAAAAAGTTGATGGGGCAATTTGCTGATAATTTAAGCGAGCTGGTTCTTGCCGAAGGTGGGAATTCTCAAAGTGGCAGTTCGGAGGATTCAAGTGACCAAGACGCAGAAGCTATAGATTTACTCAGCGTTGCTGGTAGCTCAATCGGAAAGAAGTTGGTGCCTGAGTGGGTAAGGAACCGACAGAAGAAGACGTAGCTTTTGTAACCGAGAGTCTTGGGCGTAAGCCTGAGGGTCTGTTCACGGTGGCTGTTAGAGATGAATCGGGTAATCCGCGTGTTATTCGTAATGATCCTCTCTTGCCGAATGGAAGACCAATGCCAACGTTGTATTGGTTGGTGGACCCTCTGATTAGAAGCAAAATAGGGACATTGGAGTCACGAGGTGGTGTTAAACAAGCAGAAAAAGAATGTGATTCTAAATCTGTTAAAGAAGCGCATGAACGCTACAGCAAGGAAAGAGACCTAAGGCTTCCTGATTCGTATACTGGTCCTAAGCCTTCGGGCGGAGTTGGGGGCACACGTAAAGGTGTTAAATGTTTGCATGCACATTACGCGTGGTTCCTGGCAGATGGAAAAGACCCGGTAGGTGTGTGGGTTGACGAAGCCTTAAAAAAATTAAATGAAGAACAAGATGGAAGTCTTTATGAGTAGTGATAATTATGCAGCTATAGATTGTGGTACAAATTCCACGCGTTTATTGATAGGTAACAAACTCGAAACTTTTGACAGGCAAATGAGGATAACCCGTTTAGGTCAGGATGTCGCTAAAACTGGGGAGCTTTCGGGTGAAGCGATGTCGCGTGTGCTTGAAGCGCTTGGAGACTTTCGGAAACGTTTTGAGAATCATGGGGTATCTAAAGTTCGAATGGTTGCAACATCTGCAGCTCGTGACGCGAGTAATAAAGATGATTTTTTTGATGAAGTTGAATCAATAATTGGTGTTAAACCAGAGTTATTGACTGGGGAGGAAGAGGGACGTTTGGCATTTGCGGGTGCAATTGCTGAATTAAAACCATCAGAAGGTCCTTTTTTGGTAGTGGATATAGGTGGAGGTTCAACTGAGTTTGTTTTTGGTAGTCAAGAAGCTGAAAATGTTCATTCATGTCAGATAGGTTGTGTGCGACTTACTGAAGAGTTTGTAGAGAATGACCCTCCGCTGCCGGAAGAACTACATGCTTGTCTTAGCGTCACTGAAGGGCATATTGACGACGTAATAAGGGAAATCCCTAACATCAAACAAGCTGTTACCTTAGTTGGATTAGCAGGAACTGTTTCTAGCGTTGCAGCTATTGAACTGGGTTTAGCAGAATACAACAGGGAAAAAATTCACCATTTTCGTCTATCTAAGGATGCTGTTGAAGATGTCTTTAGAACTTTGGCTACAGAAAATCGTCGGGAAAGAATTTTTAATCCCGGACTTGAGGAAGACCGGGCCGATGTAATTGTTGCTGGAACATCAATTCTTGTGAAGATAATGCGGCAATTAGGATTTGCAGAATGTCTAGTTTCGGAATCAGACATATTGGATGGAATTTTGAGCTCGATGTTTCTCCAAGACGAGAAATAATTACTTTTGAAGTATTTTGAAATGTACGCATTCCTTTGTTGAAAGATTAAGAGAGGTAATCATTTTGCTACTGAGGGGCAGGCGTGTAGAACTAAGACCGCTACTTATGGAAGATTTTGAAACATGGCGCGATGTCAGGCTTTCCAACTATGACTGGTTAGTGCCTTGGGAGCCCAAACAGAATCTTAAAAACCCTGAGTCTACAACAGATAAGTATTATTTTGAGACTCGTTGTGCGAACCGAGAAAGAGAAATGGAGCTTGGGACAGCTGCATCATTTGGCATTTTTTTATCTGACCAATTCATAGGCGAGATAAATATTTCTAATATCACGCGGGGGGCTTTTCAAAGTGGTCATGTTGGATATTGGATTGACGGGAACTGTGCTGGAAACGGCTACACACCTGAGGCGTTAGTTTTAGTTATCAAATTTGCCTTTGAAGAGTTGCTACTTCACCGTGTCCAAGTCTCTATAGTTCCTCGAAACCATTCTTCGCGTCGAGTGGTTGAGAAGTTAGATTTGAGATGTGAAGGGTTGGCAGAAAAATATCTAGAAATCAACGGAGTTTGGGAAGATCACCTTAGGTACGCAATAACTATTGAAGAGTGGCAAATTAGAAAGTCACGAATGTGTGCAGATTGGTTGAATTGAGTTCTTAAAGGGCGGTAAAAAGTTAGTTTTAAATTTTTTGGACCTGTTACAACTCTCCATTATCAAGAAGCGTTAATACTTCTTTAGCTCTTTTGCGAGTAGATTCGAGATCTTTTAAACGATTCAGTCCACCTAGCTGTCTTGAGAGACGATGATTTGTCTTAAGAGTTTTCCTATTGCGATGTAGGAAGTCCCAGTAGAGGGTCGTAAAAGGACAGGCATCAGTCCCGGTTCTTTTCTTGGGATCGTATTTGCATGTTTTACAAAAGTCACTCATTCGGTTTATGTATGCACCCCCGCTTGCATAAGGTTTGGTGGACATTAGACCCCCGTCAGCAAATAGGGCCATACCAACAACGTTGGGCAGCATTACCCATTCTGCGGCATCTACAAAATTAGCCCACATCCATTCATTCATTTCATGTGGGTCTATTCCGGCAGTGAGAGCAAGATTTCCCAACACCATGAGTCTTTCGATGTGATGGGCGTAGCCATTTTCATGAATATTGCTGATAACACTTCCAACGCAAGACATTTGAGTTTTTGCATTTTCTGTAAAAGCTGGGGGGAGTGGCCGTTTAGCGTTCAGGAAATTATTTTCTCTATATTTTGGCATCCAAAGCCAATAGACGCCCCATACATATTCGCGCCAGCCTAAAATTTGACGGATAAAACCTTCGACGCTATTTAATGGGACATTCTCATGATTAAGAAAAGCTTCTTCTGCGGCTTTTAAAACCTCTTCTGGGTGAAGCAGACCAAGATTCAGTGAAGAACTCAAACATGAATGAGATAGTTTCCATTCTGATTTCATCATCGCATCCTCGTGAGGGCCAAAAGACAACAGAGCAGTTTCGATGAATTCTCTGAGACGTTTTTGCGCCTGCTCCCTCGTGGTGGGCCAAAGTCCCTTTGGGGGTTCGCCCCAACCTTCTGGCATTCTGTCGATTACCCCACGATCGATATCATCTAGGGGGAAAAGAGTTACCTCTGGCCATGACCTGCCATCTGATGGTGGCGGTTCACGATTTTCGTCATCGTAATTCCATTTCCCACCGATCGGTTCGTCTTCATTCATAAGTATGTCTAGACGCGTCCGCTGCCATCTGTAAAAATCTTCCATGCGGATTTTTTTACGACCTGCAGACCAATCTGCAAAATCTTCATAGTGGCATAAGAACTGGTTATTTTTTACTAAATTCACTCCAAGCTTTTTTAACAAAGCTAAGCCATCCCAGTTCATTGGTTCCATAGCAATAATTTCTGAAACTTCATAGGTTTTGCGGTGAACCTCTAAACCGTCTTTAAGAGTCGAAGATTTAAGGTAGTCGACTTCGAATCCTTTTTTTTCTAATTCATCAGCAAAGTGCATCATGGCTGAAATGACGAGATGTATTCGTTGGTTATGCCAGCGTTTAGATTCAATTTTTGAAGTGTTTTCTACCATTAGAATTCTGCAGTTGTCAGGAGACTTACCTGCGAGTGAAGAGATATTTGGATTCAATTGATCTCCGAGAATTAAAACAGAGGGCAGAGCTTCACCCGGATTCTTAGTTTTTGACATTTTTTGCTCAGAAGACTTCAGTCGCTAGCTATTTTCTTCTTTAAACCTTCGACCATGTCGGTAAAAGCACCTTGTTGCATTGACCATTTCTGAGGACCAACTTCGAGTTCCACAGAAGAAACCGAATCAAAAGTTTTAGACGTTTCGTGCAAAGTGTTTTTTGTTACAGCTACAAGCTCAGATGGATGCGAAGCAGCTTCAGTAGCGTATTTCACAGCGGTTTCAAGCAACTCGTCGTCTGAGACGCATTCCCATGCCAATCCTCGTTTAGCAGCAGATTCTCCATCAAGAATTTGATTGAAAATAACCATAGCTTTCGCTGTTTGAAGATCAGTTATATTTCTAAGTCGCCAAGTGTGACCTCCCCCAGGATGGAGTCCAATATTTAGGAATCTTGTGTCAAAACGTGCAGATGTTCCTGCAATGACAAGATCGCAGGCTAAAAGCATGTTCATTCCCGCTCCAACAGCTGCACCATTAACTGCAGCAACGGTAGGAAGGCTGCTGTGAGCTATACGTAAAAAACCTCGGTAAATATGTGGAAGTGAAGCCTCATCTCCTTGTTTTTGCATTTCCCCTGCATCTAGCAGGTCATCGAGTACTGCACCAGCACAAAATGAGCGCCCCGCACCTGTTATGACTACTGCACCTGTATTCTCGCTTTTTTCCAACTCGTTGAAAGTTGATACCAACTCTTCATTGAGCTCGTTACTCACCACATTCCTACGATCTGGATCGTTTAGCGTGAGTAGAGCGACTCTGTCTCTATGTTCAATTTTCAGATATTCCATTCTCTTATTCTTCCATGAGTATCGTTAACTCCCACTATAAATAAATTTGATAGATAAGGTCAGACAGTGGCAGCTTCTTCTCGGGGACTTTTTGATTCATTAAAAGTACGAAACTATCGTTTGTATTGGTTTGGTGCAGTTCTAAAAAATAATGGCAGATGGGCACAATATGTTGCGACTTACTACATTATTTTCAAACTTACAGAATCTGCTGCATGGGTTGGGATGACGGCATTTGCGAACTTTGTTCCGATGTTGCTTGTGAATCCTTTAACAGGCTGGATTTCAGACAATCTAAATCGCCGAAATGTTTTGTTCGTTACTAATCTCGTCGCTTCTTTTATGGCAGGGTTGATGGCAGTTGCTTGGGGTGTAGGTCTTAAGGAACCAAGCGTATGGGTGGCTATTTTTTTTCTCAATGGAACAGTTTCTGGACTGCTTATACCTGTAAGTCAGGCATTCGTGGCTGAGTGTGTGCCTCAAAATCTTTTGCGTAACGCCATTACGCTGAACTCCACACAGTTCAACGCTGCTCGTGCTTTGGGACCCGCGATTGGTGGTTTGATTCTTGGTTTGTCAGGACCAGGGTGGACTCTTGCAGCGGTAGTGCTTTTTTACGGGCCAATGCTTGTTTGTCTTTTGCTAATGGATTCAGAATCTTTGATGGGTTCCCGAGAAGAAAGTTTCAGAGTTGGACGAGATCGTCCATCGGTTATTTCTGACTATAAGGAATCAGTTAGGTATGTTCGCAGTTCACGTGGAATTTCAGCCGCTATTTTGACCATAGCTATTATCTCTACTTTTGGATTTCCCGTTGTCCAACAAATTATTGTTTTCTCAGAGGAAGTTTTCGAAGTTTCACCTTTCTTATTTGGTCTTTTAGGCTCCGCCCAAGGAATTGGAGCGGTATTAGCGGTTCCTCTCGTAACTGGTTATGTGAGTTTTATGAAACCTTCAGTGCAACAGCTAATTGCAACAGTCGGTTATGGTTTTGCGGTAATAATTTTTGCTGTAGCTCCTTCTTATTCGGTAGCTTTCTGCTCCCTGGGTATTTTAGGAATCATGCATTTAACGTCAGCTTCAAATCTTAATTCGGTAGTTCAACTGCAAGTTGATGAAGAAATGCGTGGCAGGGTAATGGCGATTTACCTTGTGGGTGTATTAGGACCCGCACCTTTCGCTGGTTTGGCTATGGGATGGTTAGTGTCATCATTCGGTCCGCGTTTAGTGGTGTCGTTGAGTGGATCTATTTTGGCTCTTCTGGCTATTGTCTTGTGGTCTCGGGGCAAATTTAACGATTTGAATGCAACAACCTAACCATTGTCATCTGCCTCATTGATGTGTTTTTTTCCTGTATGACAACTGTCTAAAACTGGACACCATCTACATGAAGGACCTGGTTTAAGTTCCGGGGTTTTTTGCATATGGGTAATTTCGACTATTCGTTCTACTCCTTTAGCAACTCTTCTAACAGTTGAATCTAGAAGATCCTCAGTTACTTTTTCCGGAACAAAATGTGCCTGATCCAGATAATAGGAAGCCACAAGTCTGGGCGGTATTCCTATCCGAAGCGTTTCGACAAGAGCGTAGTACCTAAGATCCTCATGATGCGTCGCGTTGAAGCCACCAGTCTTAAAATCGATAATCACCTTTCCTGCCTTTTGACCTTCTGCCACTCCCAGAGTCAAGTCCACTTTCCCAGCGAGTATCAGGTTCTCATTGCAAAGATCTGCTCTAACTCGACTTTCTGCAACGGGTCGCCAGGAAGGCTTCAAGGTAGGCCAACATTCTAAAAATTTGGTAAAAGTATCTACGGAGACAGATCGAAGTTCGGCTCTCTCGATTTCGCTACAGCCACGCAACCAGTGGCCGAGACTATTCGAATCTTCCTCAAATCGTGCAACTGCTTCATCCACAATTACAGCAGGCTCTATTTCTTTCCGCCAGTTAACAGAGAGCTCGATTGCTTTATGGACAATCGTTCCTCTGGCCGTTGCAACCTGCCACTCAAAGTCTTCATTTTCTTCAGCTAAAAATTTCTCTTCACAGCCATGAATTTGAGCTAACCGATGTTTTGACAAGAAGATACTTTCATCTTTTGGGATTTCTTCCATGCAATGAGCGACGGCAGTCTCTAGAGCTCTTCTTAAGTGTTGTTTGAGGTCTGATCCAAAAGATGGGCGATCTTTGGGTAAGGCCCCGAGATGCTCGATTACTTCTTGTTGCGCTGGGTTCAAATTATTGTCAGAATCGGACACAACACATTCTCCCTCACAATTGTCACACATGCTTGGGATACTGGAAAAGTATGAAAAACAGAGAGATGACAAGTTTTATGTTTGCAGAAACTGCCAGGATCATAGGTCAAGTAGCGCGAAGTCATAAATTGTCAGTTCCGACTTTTCGTAGCCCTCCCAAAATTGGCGAAGTTCACAGATCAATAAGGAGAGGTACTGATTTTTCGGTTGTTTCAGTCTCTTTTAGCGGTCGTCCCTATAGTGCAGTTATCTCTGACATGATTGAAGGTGTCTTAGTCGCTAACAGGCTTGACAAAAATAGATCAGATTCTTTCAGGGCTCTTTTATGGTCTTCAATAGACGCATGCGAAGAAGCAGCGTAGAAGTATAAAACAAAACTTTTCTATTTTTGAAGTGTTGTTGCAAGAGTTTCGCTAGCGTAACCATTGATAGAAGCCCGAGTGGCGGAACGGCATACGCAGAGGACTTAAAATCCTTGGATTGAAAGATCATGTGGGTTCGACTCCCACCTCGGGCACTCAGATTGATTTTCGGCAAGGTTAAATAAGAGAATTATGACAGAAATAAATGGTGAAGTCTCACAAGGTTATGAAGCGGTAGCTGAAGCATTTTCGAACAATTTTGAACAATTCGAAGAAATAGGAGCAGCTTTCTGTCTTTATGTAGAAGGTAAAAATGTCGTCGACATTTGGGGAGGTGTTGCTGATGTCGAATCAGGACGCTCTTGGGAACGCGACACTTTGCAACTTCATTTCTCAACTACTAAAGGTCTGGCCGCTATTTGTGCAGCAATGCTCTACGAACGAGGTGAACTTGACTACGAAACTCCTGTCTCCCATTATTGGCCAGAATTTGCTCAAGGCGGAAAAGAGGGAATAACTGTCGCCCAGTGTATGAACCATCAAGCTGGACTTGCTTCAGTAGATGTCGAGCTCACATTAGATGAAATATGCGAGAAAGAACCTGTTCTAAGGGCATTGGAAAAGCAGGTTCCACTTTGGGAACCCGGTACCAGTAACGGTTATCACGCTCTTACTTACGGTTGGCTCGTGGGTGAAATAATTAAGCGAATAGATGGTAGACCTATAAGTAAATTTTTTGACGAGGAAGTCGTAAAACCTTTGGGTGTCGATTCTTTCATTGGCTTACCAGAATCAGAAGAACATAGGGTTGCACCTATAGTTGAGGCCTCTGCTGTGGATGACCCGATGATTCAAGAATTGGTTGATTCAATAATTGGAACCGGAACTCTTGGCTGGCGCGCTTTAACTATGGACGGAGCAATGCTCAAAGGAGACGCATACGACCCTTTCAACCCGAATGCACTTGACATTTTTAACAGCAGACAAGTTCACGCAGCCGAAATACCAGCAGCAGGTGGAATAAGCGAAGCACGTGCATTGGCTCGCATTTACGCGGCCTGCGTAGGAGAGGTTGATGGTGTAAGGCTTATTAATGACGAAACAGTTATGAGAACAAAAGAAGAAAGTTCTCGAGGTCCTGATCTGGTGCTAGTAGTTGATTCAGGTTGGGGGATGGGTTTCATGAGATCTTTGGAAGCTAGCCCCATGTTGACCGAAGAATCTTTTGGCCACTCAGGAGCGGGAGGGTCTCTAGCATTCGGAGATTTAGATAATCAGGTCGGTTTTGGTTATGTCATGAATCAAATGGGCACATCAGTAATGGGAGATCCTCGAACCGCATCACTGATAGAAGCCATACGTTCTTGCCTGTAGGTCAGAGGTTATAAACGCGAGAAGCTGTCCCGTTGAACATTTCTAGTTTTTCAGAATCTGAAAAATGCGAGACTATTTTCTTAAAAGCGTTATACAGAACATGGTAAGAGATCGAAAGTCTGTCAACAGGAAAATTACTCTCAAACATGCACCTATCTGGACCGAAACATTCAATTGTGTGTTCGTAATATCGTTTCTGTGCACCCACTAATTCATCAGATGTCGGAGGTCGATCTCCAAGGTGCCAACTGAATCCGTTATCAGGCATCGATAAGCCACCCAATTTCGCGTATACATTAGGCAACACAGAAATTTCGGCAATATCTTTACACCATTGCTCAAAAATTTCTTCCCGTTCATTTTCATAAGGACCCACGCCGAGAGGCGTCCCGAAATGGTCAAGAATTATTGTCGTCTCAGGAGCTGAAGCAGCTACTTCCAGAAACTCTTTATTCTGGTAGTGAAAATGCCAGCTCTCATATGTGTAACCGAGACGCCCCAGAGTGCGGACACCTTCTTGAAAATTTTTATTTTCATAAAGACCTGCTGGAGACCGCCCAACAATAGTCATATGTTCCGGATGTTTAGAATGTGCCAAAGCATGCCTGATGCCGCGAAACAGCCCTCTACCTGCTCCTTCATGGGCTTCGAGAACTTCTTCAACACTTGCTCCCAGTGTCAGATCTGCATGGGCGACTATTCCAGCAATTAAAGGTTTTGACTGCTCTTTTGATTCTTCAGCTATTTCTGCTACAAACTCTGTTTCACCAACGGGTTTGAGATGTTCAGGGCCAGAGTCCCGATATGAGGCACTGCATTCAACGAAAACAGTTTTTCTGATGTCATGACCGGACTGGGTGTCATTTTGCAAATCCTCTAATAAATAATCAAGCTCTAGTCTCCTCCACAGGTGATGATGAGGATCAACAATAGGAATATCAGGCTCCAAAACTTTCTCCTGGACTTGTTCATGCCAATCAGGCCCGGGGACAGTTAAGCGATTTGCATTCATGGAGAACTATTCCTTTATTAAAGCTAGAAATCGT
>CEWB01034877.1_pt1 | contig 13405 bp, 7 predicted proteins | sample 530831 | NCBI WGS metagenome assembly CEWB01 (sample SAMEA2621013, study PRJEB7988) | marine metagenome | biome: marine biome (ENVO:00000447); feature: surface water layer (ENVO:00002042); material: "saline water (ENVO:00002010), including plankton (ENVO:xxxxxxxx)" | depth 5 m | reverse complement strand
CTAATGCGACTCGAATTCCAGGGCTGAGCATCCTGTGCTCGCTGCCGAAGGGCTGACCTGACCGACTCGACCGAAACCGCCGGCCAGTCCCGACAGAGTGGACATCCTAACGGGGATTATACACATTTACATACCCAGTACCAGCTAATGCGACTCGAATTCCAGGGCTGAGCATCCTGTGCTCGCTGCATCCATTTCTTTACTTTTTCCGCGTCGATTTTGTAGTCAGAGTTTGCCACTCTTCTCCAAAACAGGGCTTCGCCACAATACGCGTGGAAAGTAAAAGCGCATGTCGCTTCAACAACTCGGCGCCCACGTCACAAGTACGTCCCTCAGAACGCAAACGTATGCCCCCCATCCGAACGCGCACCGCGAAATTTTGACCCCGAGCTTTTATCCTCGCGCAGGTAGTTGTGGCGTGTTCGTCTTGCTTGCTCTTCTCGTTTTGCCCGCCGCAAGAGGCGATGACTACACTCCGAGATCTCACCCTATAGATACTCGAAATGAGCAGCTGAATTGTAAACTCCAGTTGGCTGCCCCGACTGCGCCGAGGTGGACACCCGTCCCTGATGCATACCGACCACACGACGGAAGATCGGAGGAAGGAGATCTTTTTATGCGCACGGCGACAGGAAATACCTACTTTTCAGGACCAGCTGATATTGGGTTGACGAGCAAGTCTGCACCATGGACCGAGGCGACTCATTTCACATTGATCAGATTGCAATTCACCACCCCAAAATCATTTCGAGAGATTGGAACCAATTCAATACAACTTTTTGGTTTTTTCGGGGGATTCCGTTGGCGAGAAAGTGGATTCGGTTCATGTGCCAGAATTGTGCCGGACGAGGCGGGAGGTGATTTATATAAAGGCCAACTTCAACTGTTCAACTGCGGCGGATACTCCTCCGAGGATTCTTTCAACATCAGCAAGAAGCTCGACAACAATACCAACTACCTTCTCGAAGTGAAGATGAGTCCGAAACTCGAAGAAATAGAAGTTTACTTGTCGCAAGATGATCAGGTGAACGAGTCGGAATGTATCAAAAAGGACGAATATTTCCAGTTTCGAGAACAGCCTCTCTGGGAAGACCCTGTCGCTGCATATCCGGTAACATTTGGTCACAACAGCCCTGTGTTGCCGTCCGTCAACGTAGCACCAGATGCGCCGCATTCACGCTTCTTTCCTCGAACAGATGATTGGGGATTTTCATGGGGAGAATGGTCCATCGGTGAAATGTTTCTTTGCCTTGAACCCGATATAACTCCTATAACTCCAACACCCAACATTAGGTCTTCGTGGTTCCCGGAGTTAAAAAAGTACACTTTCACTCACTCGAACGCATATCCAGGAGATGCCGAAAGTGACAGGGTGTTGATCGCTCCATTTCTGGCTTTTCATGAGACAGAGTCAATTGGTACTTGGAAAGACGCAAATAGCCAGCTTTTCAAGCTGGTGTCCGTTACTCTCGGAGGTGCCGACAAACCAAAAGCGGGGGCAACATTCTTCGAGCGCGATTCAGACGTCACTGGTATCACTGAGCAGCAGAACTACACTATCTGGGCTTGCGAGCCTGAGATTGAAACGTTTATCATGATTAGTATGAAAATAGTTGAGGTAAATGGATCGATTCTAGCTGCAGTCTCTGGGCCTCGAAGAGGCGACAATGTATCTGAATGCCCGAGCTCCGGAGAAGCTGCTCGAAACCTTACTGCGAACGAAACTCTCATAGCACAGCACGAAGCAGCTGATGGGATTGGTGTTAGTGCAATCGAGGTTGATGTTTATATGCCGTATGATATTCACAGCTGGTCAGCGAATGACGGGCACATACCAACCAGTCCACCAGGAGTGTCACTGCCTAATGTGTCCCAAGCCATGGTATTTCTCGGAAATATCGCGAGAGAAGATAATCGTTCAAAACCATCCGAGGTGTCGGTATTACACAATGTGTTGGCCACAGAGTTCAACTCGAGCAGATGTGGTTTGGACATGAACACCGTCGCAAGCATGAACGCGACGTTTAAAGATCTGCCCGTTGTCAATCTCCCAGTATTCACCCCAGGAGATCCTCAGACAGAAAATTTTACCGCCTTTGGTCTTGTTGCGACATGCGAATATTCAAACAAATCTAAAGTCTCCTTCGAAGACGAGGCCGCAATGATAATATTCAAACTTCAAATTGACTACACGCACTCAGACACTCACGTCCATCAAGTCGAAACGCGGATCAAATGGATTGAAGGATGTCACTACAAGACGCATCTTGCTCCAGAAGTTCAGCATGCCTGGAACTGCGCAGAATATGCAACTACTGACGTCTGCGCACTCGGATTCTGCCTTGAGGGCATCACCTTTTTACAAATAGGGTCACTGCCTCCATCTCCTCCGGCATCCCCTCCTCCTCCGTTGCTGGACTTCATGCCATCTATCGATGGAGAATGTGCATGCGTTTCTTGTTACACACAGCACGGCTTCAAAGATCTAGACTCTGTTGAGGCTTTGGGCAAACAGCAAAGTGGCTGTTGAGACCTCTGAACAGGAACGCCATGAATCACAGTCTTTCTTTTCCATGTTTGACGACGTTGCGCCGCATAAACTGACACGCGCTCGTTCATAAAGCTGTCACGACCACTTTTTCAGAGTTCAAGTTAACGGCTGTGATCTGCTCCTTGCTGACTGTAGTTAGAATTATTATCATCCGCAGTAAGTGTGTTGACATACTTGCGTACTACCTTCTCAGCAGGAGAGTTTAGGTTTTTATTTTTTTCTCTTTCAAGTAATAACGTACGTCGCACTGCAATGTGACATCCGTAGTTTGCACCCCGCCTGTCACCGCATTCCATGCGCCCGACGCGCGAGTGCGGTGCGGCACGATCATGCAAAACTAAAACCGAGCTTGGGCGATCAAGTCAAGCACCACTGGTCCAACAAAAACAAACCTTTTGAAAGTCTTTACACGAGAATGGAAGCTGACTACAATTCTGTTTTCGTGAACGACAGTTCCACCAAGGTTTTAGGCTGAGCAACTAGCGGCACTGTCAACAAGAAACTCATAATATGCCGCACTTGTTCTCCAGACAGTTTGTGATACGCGCGATGCAGCACGCACCACTCAAAGGATAATGACTCACGGATATCAACTCATCTGTGTATGTCGACTCTATCATGCCATGACTCATTGCACCGAGAGTAAAAATCACACAAGCGTCAGCGGGAAGCTCGTTTATGTAAGATTTAAAATCCTTCACCTGCGGTGCGCTGAAAGAAAAGCCGACACGGCGTGCACCGGCTGGGAAATACTTCGTCACAGGTCCCTTCACAACCTTGAAGAGCTTCTCAGGACCATTTGCTGCACGAATAGAAAGCTTTTGAAGAAGCTGAACCATCAGGCCGCAAAAACGCTTGAATGTACGTGGTATCCGAGTTTGTGGACTTATCTTAATCAAAATATTCTTTTGGGTGTGCACGTAAACGGCATGGACGCGACCGGCCTTGTTTAAAGGGCTGTCCAGAATAGCGAGCAGCTCCTGATGTACGATGTCCGGACGAAAATGAGCGGGATCCTTTCCATGACGGCGAAGAAAGTTGGCGTGGTCGTCGCAGTTAAGGATCTGATAACCCCTCCCGATCTTCGCCGTTTCGAGCGTGGCTTTTTCAAGGACGAAAATGTAACCTTCCTGCGGATGCACCGCGCCACCGCCATCGGACGCTGGGGCTTCCATCAACGTTTTATGATGACAAAATGCAGGTTGATGACAAGTTTAACAACCCCTTTCGATACGAGTTTCTCGCGTGCGTTGCTATCCCTACAAAGGGCTGGCTGCTATGGTGGTAGGGTTCGATAACTCTACTTTGGCGTGCCATCGCCGCCGAAATCTCTTATTTAGTAAGACTCTTAAATTAAGGTATGATAGTCTGAATTTCATAAGGGTGAGACATTATTTACGTTTCGTAGTCTATGTTATTATTACACCTACGTACATATATTATGCTATGATATATTCTGGATTTCAAACCACCCGCGCACTCTTAAGTACTGTATGTAATAAGATAATAACCCCGAAATATATATTAATGTGATTTCGTTATCATATGGGTAACTGATGGTAACTGTCAACATTATTTGGAAAAAGTTTAATAAGAAAATCCTTAAGATTATCAACTTAAAGTGTGCGTGCGTGGCTGCGTGGGTGGTTGGAATCCAGAATACGAAGGTAACTTTTACGAAAGTAAGTGGTTACGGCGAAGCGTACCCCGGTAGGTCACGCGACACGGTGAGCTGCTCGACAGCATAAAACAGAGGTTGAAGGGGTATTTTCCAATCAAGAACCAAGCCGCCAACTGATGTTCTCGTTTGACAGCGAGTCGGGCTTATCATTTTGGATGTTAATGGTCCGCATATGCACAACTAAATAAATGCCCATTCACATTCACAACGTAGCGGTTCACCCAACGGAAGCGAAACGGGTCGCCCGCATACCGCCATCGAAGCCAGTTCCAAACGTTACACGCCGTGTATGCGCCGTACTGCCATTCGATATCAAGGAGAGCGCCCGCGAAGGAACTCTTGAGTGCCTCACCGTGCTTGAAAATTGTGCTGCATTTCAGTTAATAGAATACCATCATCATCCGGCAAATATCTTAGCCCTGCAAAGAATAGTATCTAGCTGCGGGGTCGTGGTAAATGGTTTACAAGAAGTTGATGATAAGCTGTGGAAGTTGTTCAGAGATGCGAGGACTGCGGGGGTTCTTGTACTTAACTATGACTGCCCGGGCCTGTACTTGGCCCACGAGAATCATGTTGACTTGCATGCTTCAGTCCCTAAATACCTTCCTCTGAACTCTATCAACCTTGAAACTCGGTGCGAAACACGCGAAGATCGCTTTCGGGAAGTGATTATTCATGTGGTTTCCGGACCGGATATGGGGGCTGAGCGACTGCTTTTACGCAACAAGATTTTACCAATATTGACAGAACGTTGTCAAACGAGAAGGGTCAGAATACGATATCTTGACTTACGGGACGACGCTGCCAATTGTGGACCTGGCCTTCATTTACGAACGGCCGAAGCTGCGCGGCATCGAGGGTTACATGTCGTATTACTGTCTGGTAAGTTCGAGCCAGAATGCGGTTGTAAAGAGAAGTTGACAAGATTCATCGCGAAGCTCCCAAAAGGTGAGGAGCAGGCAAAGTTTGATTGGATACACTCTGCACCAGAGGACTACAACCGATTTGAGTGTGTTCTTGCACATTTGTTGCAACTCGCTAACACCCCTGTTTTTACTGATCGCAACGATGTGAATGAACCTAGCTCAAGTTTCGAGATGAATAACACAGGTGCGTGCAGTGGAGGGGATATGGTATGTAAGAGCAGTCAAGCGACAAGAGGCACCAACAAGGTACAATCTGAACAACACACGTTGGTTTACTTTAGAGACAGCAGCTTCATTACGCAAATATTAAAAGATGACGTTGACAATTTTTACAGTTCAGATGCGTACGAGCGAGAGCGTGTTGGTTCGCTCCTGTCTGCACTCTATGCACATCCGTTTGTGTCAATCAGGCCTTATCATGCCAATTACGCACCTCCGATTGGTCCAGATCGCAGTGGATTACTCCGAGTAATGCCTGGGTATGCAGTTGATCTAGACAATTTTGCAGCAGATGTTCTGGAGGATCTATGGTCGCGCATCGCACTTGAATTTTCACAAGATCCCTCAAAAATTGTTCAAGCCTATCACAAAAAAGAGGTCGAACATGCGTTCGAATTGAAAAATCAATTCTACTTTCCAAGAACGAGTGAGCATACGGTAATGAAATATATCAAACTTGGGCGTCCCGGAGCGATTTTTATCAAGTCAACGCCAGGTGGTGGAGTGACAAGCGTTTTGCAGCGGTGTATGGTGGCATGCGCAAGCTTATGCACTCATATCAATGGCGCAACACACGATGAGATAATTATCTTGTCTGCATTTTCCGGTGTCTTCTGTGGAAATTACACTCCACTAAAAGTGTTTCAGCACCTTGCGACCTGTCTCAAGGAGAAGTGCTCCTATCACATTAACATTCCTGGAACTTTCAATGGGGCGCGGACAGCGTTTCTCGATTTGATTCGTTTCACTGTCAACTCTAAGCGAAGAGTAGTGATATTCATTGACGACATCACAAACATTGAAAATCCTCGTGATATTGCCTGGCTATTCCACGAAGATGAACTGCCCTCTGGGTTACAGATGGTGATTGGTGGGCACCAAATCGAAGAAGGTCCGTTACTACCTCCGAATCAAAGGCATAGAAACTCAATACACAAGGCAGCGATCGATTATGTGCCGTCGAAGCACCTTCAAAAGCAGGCAGTCTTGTTGAATGCTTGCGTACCAGAGGCGATGGAGCTGGCTGTACAGATCCGTCCCATGCAGTACTCTGAACAAAAACTTTTTCTGACGAAGTATCTCAGTGCCTTAAATATTGAGCCAGATGATGATTTGGTGGCCGTGTTACTGAACAAACCTGGGATATCTTCGATTACATTTGCTAAATTACTGGTGGAGTGTTTGCGCTCGATTGATCTTGATTCCGTCGATCTACTTAGGCAGGTGGACGAGCTTCCAGGTGACATTTACACGATGTTACAAAATAAGTTAGATAACCTGGAAACAATATTTCCTGCTTCAATGCTTGCACGTTTGCTTCCAATCATAGTTTTTGGTAGTGGCTCGTTGACTTTAGATGATATTAAGGCAATGATGGGCAGTTTGTTGCAGAAACGGGCACGGGTGCACGTGGATTCCATCATTGCTACAGCGCTTTTGTGGCAGGCAAGACACTTTATTCAAGGACCGTTCAATGGGACATATAGGTGCGCAAGCAAACTAGCAGCATGCGTGGTGCTGAGGCGCTACGTAAAAAGTAATGAAGCTAAGTGTGCCTTGTATCAAATTCTAGCTGAATACTACGGAGAATCAGAACATGTGGCAGAACAGCAAAACAAACCCTGTCTTCCCGCTGTTGACACGACAGGCGAACCACGAACCCAGGAACAACATGCTTATGATATCACTCAGGACCATGCCAAATCCCATGGGTACGGCCTCCTTACCAGGATGCATCAGCTGCCATCACATGTATATCTTGATTGGGACGAGCACGCACGACTGATAGATCCTGATCTCTTCCAGAGCCAGCGCATGGTAGTTAATACACTGCTATTCTTACCTTATTATTTGACCCAAGCACAGCAGTTTAACGGTCTTTGTGCACTGTTGTGCGACTTTTCTTTTTTGCAGGCAAAGCTTGAGCTTGGGGAAGGCACATCACTGGTTGACGACTTTGATCGTGTGATTCTGTACCCACATCCTCCTTGGCTTGAACAGCATTCTGAGGAGCCGAGGGATCCTTATGCGGATAACTTCTGTTTTGATAGCAGATGCCATGCTCGTGCCTTTCGTGCATGGTCTTGGAATCGTATGAGTGATAACACAATCATGCACCGGAGAATAATTGCGTTTCGCAACTTCATCTGGCGCAATCTTAGCTTTCTTCAAAGGCGGCCACACCTAATCTTGCAGTCGGCAATGAATTCACCGGGAATCTCTGAGCCTAGTAGTTTGGCGAAGAACGAACTGCAATCAGGGAGTTATGCTCAGGAACGACATAAAACTCGCTTTGAGGATGCTAAGCCAGGCGAGAAGTTTTTTCTCCTTTGGGAGAATAAGCCAGATGACGCGCCTGTCAAGGAAATGTGCGATCAAAACATGCACAAAGAAGCAGTTACCACGTGCATATGGCTCGACTCCACTAGTTTTGTGTCCGGTGGAAAAGACGGAACAATTTTTATCTGGTCATCTGTGACTGGCGAGTGCATGTCTACTTTAGCTGGACATACACATTGCATAACGGGTCTTATTTCCATGGACATCCCAGGTCAAGGACCGCGAATCGCATCTGCATCAAGAGATTGTACCCTGCGACTATGGAGATATCAGGGCGATGTGGGCAGAACAAGTCAGGTTCTTAGAAGTCATAATGATATGATTTTATCTATTGACTTTGCCTCAGCCACAGGCGAGCTTGTAAGCGCGGGATGTGATCGCATCATTCTTGTGTGGGATCTGAATGCGGCAGTTGTAAAATTAAAATACAAAATACAAACGACTCACGCAGGACCAATTTTGAGTGTCAGGATCGCTCCTAACGCGAATATTCTCGTCACGGCTTCAAGTGACAGCTCGCTTCAGGTCTGGTCGATGACAAATAAAACACCACTTAGAGGTAGATCACACCTTGGTACCGAACCATGTTTACTCACAGGATCCTGGGCAGACATGGCACTCAGATTGCAGGGTCACCTCGCAGCTGTGACTTGTTGTTGCTTTGATCGAAGTGGCAACTCACTCGCAACCGGGTCCCATGACCACTCGATCATGCTTTGGGATCCATTTTCAGGAATACACACCGGCGCCCTCTTTGGACACAAGGCAGCAGTGACTGACGTGCACTATGACGTGGACGGATGTGTTCTCGTCTCCACATCAATGGACCATCATATTCGCCTCTGGGACCGACGCTCAGGCAGCCCAGTTGTGATTATAAACCAAGGTTGCGTTGTTTGTACAGCGCGATTTTCCCCTGATGGAAGTTTGCTGTTGGTTGGTGCAGAAGACTGCACTGTTTGTGTATGGAGCTGGGTTGGGCGAGATGGTTCGTCATCCATGGGGCTATGTCCACAGGAGAGGGGCCTATTTTTGAGTGGAAACAGAACTCGTCCTCGGGATGATTTCACCAAGTACCATTGCGATTCCCTGGCAGGAATCATAAGAGACAGGGATAAAGAAAAAAACACATATTCATGCCAACCTACTGGTCATATTCATAGCGGTTCAATTACCGCAATCGCGAGTCTAAGATCTACTGTTTTTCTGCCAGAACAACATGGATCTGCCATTGAAAACTCAAAAATAAATTCTTCAGATCAGACAATAATAATAACTGGAGGAGAGGATTCCTTCATTCGGAAGATAGCAGCAACTGGTGACAGCACAATATGTAAAGTCCAGAAAACATTCAAGGGGCATGCCAAACAAATCCGTTCAATTGCCACGGACCCACACATGTCCAAAGCAACTAGTGCATCTGATGACGGAACTCTAAGGACATGGAACATCCATCAAGGACATGATAGTAGCATCATGACTGGACATGTAGGACCAGTGCTCACGTGCTGTTATGCCGATTCAGGGAACATGGTCCTTTCTGGTGGCAAAGATCGGGTCATCCGTGTTTGGGATACCAAGGACGACAGTGCCGGAGTGCAAGTTACATCATTTTGCGGTCATACCAGACAAGTAACAGGACTAGCTTGCGATTACAGTTACAATTTCTTCTCTGCTTCAGCTGACCGTCTCGTAAGGCTTTGGGATCTTACCACCGGCAACACTGTCCAAACATTCTCTGGACATGAAGGTGGCATCACATCCATTTCCCTTCTACACGGGGCATCACTCTCCACAATTTCTACTTCTCGGGACCACAGCACAATGTTGTGGGATAGCCGTAAATCATACACGCATTCAAATCATCTCTGGAAAGTATCGTATCGAAACATCCCTGTCGCATGCTCAACCTGTGAAATTCAACCATGGTGGATTGCTGTGTGTGAAGGTGAAATGTTACATGTCTATGATGCTCGAATGTGGCAGGAGATCGCATGTTTCCAAGGTATTTCCAATCTTACATGTGCTGCATTTCATGGAACGGGCGCGTTACTTTGTGGTGATGAAGATGGCCGGCTGTGCTCGCTCACCTTTTTTCATGCACCGGCGCAAGGTTGGATTTGATCTCTTTAGCTGCTCAACAAACGATTTTGATCTCTGGGTTTCTTCAGAACAATTATGCACCACGGTCAGGGCTGAATTTATGATCAGTTATTATAGGTTTACGAAACAAATGAAGCGCACGGAGGGAACTCATGAAATAATTATCGATTATCGATGGAATGCCAGTTATCGACATACTTCCTTTTTTTGTGCAAATCTGCGCATAACCTACCGCCCCACCGCCCACGTGCGTCATCGCGGAAGCTTCCCAATGATCATTTTTCTTACAGACGCATTCCATAGCAACTTCAATCATCGTCACCTTGGGTCTCAGTTTGTCGTTCACTCGCAGCGACTTCTTCACTTTCTCGCACTGCAGCTGAAGCTGCAACCTTTTTCTGGCATAGCTTGGCAGTGGACTGGCTTGGCTAAAGCTATATGCAGAGAAGAATCTACTATAAATGAGGTACTAACTAGCTAGATAGTCAGATCTGACTAATTAAAAATTTACCAGAGGCCCCAGCGAGTGAGACAGGCTTCATCACGACCCAGGTGTAATCGGCATTGGGCAAGTTTAGATTGAGACATGTGAATATAGCGATTGATTGGCAACGGGGAACGGTTCTGCGTAAAATTCGTGTGTACCGCACGTCCCGGATGGTCCCGGACGGAGAGATGGACAGTACTTCTTCCGCTTATTGAGAAGGATATTCTACCTTAGACTACTTGTCTGCTTCATTCGAATAAAGGTAATGATTATTATTATTATCGTCATGCATAGTAATCCTACAGAATTTTGATCATTATTTTTTCAAGGGCTGAGCAGTGCAGGTGCGTAAAGTTGGAAAAAATCATTAGTTGGCAACAGTTAATTAATGAGCCGGAGTGGCCTTGCGCTCTTGGTAGCCAGCGCCATCAAGCCAAGGATAAGTCGCGGAACGGATTTTCTCAAACTCTGCTATCTGGTCACTTTTTAGCAGAGTAAGCCCAATATCATCTAGGCCGTTTATGAGGCAATTCCTGCGGAACGGATCGACATCGAAAGCAATTTCAGAACCGTCTGGACGGCGGATAACTTGGGCAGGTAGATCGATTTCTAGTTCAGCGCCTGCATCGGCGTCATCCATCAGGACGCGCACATCAGCCTCGGGCAACTTTATGGGAAGCATCCCATTTTTGAAGCAATTGTTGAAGAAGATATCAGCGAAAGATGTTGATATGATGCAGCGAATACCGAAGTCGTTGATTGCCCATGGCGCATGCTCGCGGGAGGAGCCACATCCGAAATTGTCGCCCGCTATCAAGATCTCTGAGTTGCGATAGCCATCTTTGTTGAGCACAAAGTCTTCTCGTTCTTTGCCGTCCTGGTCGTATCTCATCTCATAGAACGCCGATATCCCCAAGCCGGTGCGTTTGATAGTTTTGAGAAACTGTTTCGGAATGATCATGTCTGTGTCGATGTTCTGTAGGTCGAGTGCTGCAGCTTTACCCTTCAGAATGGTAAAACTAGGCATTCCGCTTGCACCCGTAACGGCACCACCTTTCCCTTTCTTTGGCATGGGTGCTACTACAAGGTCATCGCTGAGATAGGATTTTGACTCAGTGTAGGTGGGTAGCTCATCAACCACGTCAAGCTTTCGAACGTCAGATAACGTTCCCATGATAGCAGCTGCGGCCGCCATTGCTGGTGATACCAGATGAGTGCGACCACCGTTTCCCTGGCGGCCTTCAAAGTTTCGGTTTGAGGTAGAAGCACATCTTTCCTGAGGCAAAAGCTTGTCAGGATTCATCGCCAAGCACATCGAGCAGCCAGGTTCGCGCCAGTCGAAGCCCGCATCAGAAAGGATTTTATCCAGGCCCTCATTTTCTGCTTGTTCTTTGACGACACCAGAACCAGGGACGACCATCGCATAGACGCCATCTGCTACTTTCTTACCTTTGGCCAGGGCAGCTACCGCGCGAATATCCTCAATACGACCATTAGTGCACGACCCGATGAAGACTTTATCCACGGCGACATCTTCCATCTTTGTCCCAGGAGTCAGCCCCATGTATGATAAGGCCCGTTCCATTGCTGCTGCGCGCTTGGGATCTCCGGCGTCCTTGGGATCTGGAACGGTGCCAGAAATAGGAACCACATCTTGAGGAGAGGTCCCCCATGTCACGGTCGGCTCGATATCTGCGGCTTTTATAATGATTTCTTTGTCGTATTTTGCGTCAACATCTGACACCAGAGATTTCCAGTATGCTACTGCCTGATCCCATTGTTCGCCGCGAGGAGCCATGGGGCGGCCCTTCAGATACTCAAAGGTGATATCATCCGGGGCAATTATTCCAGCTCGAGCACCGGCTTCGATTGCCATGTTGCTGATGGACATTCTTGCTTCCATGGAAAGCTTTTTAATAGCATCGCCTGCAAACTCTATTACTGATCCTGTACCACCTGCTGTGCCGATAACACCAATTATGTGAAGAATTATGTCCTTTGACGTGACCCCATCCCCAAGATCTCCTTCAATTGTTATACGCATGTTTTTGGAAGGTGTTTGCAGAAGAGTTTGTGTCGCCAGAACATGTTCAACTTCGGAGGTGCCGATGCCGAAGGCAAGTGCCCCAAACGCTCCATGCGTTGCAGTATGCGAGTCACCACACACAACTGTTGTTCCTGGAAGGGTGAAACCTTGCTCTGGGCCTATGATATGAACAACGCCCTGCCGTTTATCATCAAGTCCAAAATACGTCAAGCCGAATTCCTCGACATTTTCTTCCAATGCCAGCACTTGAACACGGGAGTCTGTCTCTTTGATGAAGTTCTCAACAGTATCAAAAGCGGAACGATCAGAGGTCGGTACGTTGTGATCGACCGTGACAAGCGTGCAGTCCGGTCGGCGGACAGCACGGTCTGCCGTGCGAAGGCCATCGAAAGCTTGAGGAGAGGTGACCTCGTGCACCATGTGTCGATCGATATAGACGAGGCGAGTTCCATCTTCTTGCTTGTCCACGACGTGGTCGTCAAGAATTTTATCGTACATAGTCTTCCCCTTTGCAACGATGCCAACGGAAGCAATCCGTGCACGTGTTGTGAGATTGCGCCGCCAACCCGGTTTACAAGTGATCGCCGATCGGCACGACACTCGGCCATTTGTTCGAATTACGGCACCGGCTTTTGCAGTGGCCGCGTTGGCTGTCTTGGCACTTACGCGCATCATCGACGTTCGAGGGTTTGGGGTGATAATGATCGGCGGAATAATATCTCTGCTGAAGCAGGAATCGATGGATTTTCCGCAAGTCTTCAAACTATCAAGTGTTGTACTCGTAACTCCGGAGTATTATTACGGTTCCGGCCGGCGTTTTATGGCGGGGCAGCCTTTTCAAGCCGCGCGGCGGACGGGGCGCTACGCGGCTTCGATGCCGTTGCTGCACGTTGCTGCCGGAACTCTTCCGCGAAACAATGCAGGTATACTGTGCCATTTCTCAGGCAGGAGCGATGTTCGTCGATCGGCCGGGACCTTTCCGTCGCGAGCGCCGCTCATGATCGTCGTCGTACCTCGTACGGGGTGGGGATCTGGCATGAGGGAGTGGCCG
>CEWB01001941.1_pt1 | contig 13688 bp, 18 predicted proteins | sample 530831 | NCBI WGS metagenome assembly CEWB01 (sample SAMEA2621013, study PRJEB7988) | marine metagenome | biome: marine biome (ENVO:00000447); feature: surface water layer (ENVO:00002042); material: "saline water (ENVO:00002010), including plankton (ENVO:xxxxxxxx)" | depth 5 m | reverse complement strand
ACACACGCAGTTGCACCTGCAGACACTCAACAAACTGACACCTACTACATAGTTGCTCACTTTCACTATGTGATATTCGGAGGAGCGCTTCTTGGAATTTTCGCCGGTTTCTATTTTTGGTGGCCTAAGGTATTTGGCCACAAGCTTGGTGAGAAATTAGGAAAATTGAATTTCTGGTTGATGCTAATTGGATTTAATTTAACGTTCGGGCCTATGCATATTTTAGGTTTACAAGGAATGTCTCGACGAATTCATAGTTACAGTCCGGGTTTCGGATTCGAATTGTGGAACATGGTTGAAACAATTGGATCTTTCATAATAGGTCTGGGTGTTCTACTGTTTTTAATCAATATCTATGCTTCAGCGAAAAAAGCAAAAGGTCAACCACCTATTGGTCCGGATCCTTGGGATGCCCGAAGCCTTGAATGGATTACTCCCAATCCAACACCAATACATAATTTCGATGAAGTTCCCAATATTGAAGAACTTGACGATTTTTGGCACAGAAAATATGGAAAAGACGAGAATGGAAAAATAGTTAGAATTGCTTCAGCTGAGGAAGTCTGCCAAGACGGTTCAGCAACGGATGTTCACCTTCCATCACCTTCTTATTGGCCTCTTGTACTTGCATTAGGGTTCCCATTTATTGGTTACGGTCTGATTTACAGTCTGTGGCTTTGTGTACCTGGCGGGATCATGATTCTAATGTCTATTTATGCATGGGCATTTGAACCTCCAGATGACCCTGAAGGAAATCATGATGACCATCATGAAGAAAACAATGATGGTGTGACACAGGAGGTTTCAGTTGACTGACAATGAACACTCCGTTGGAACAGGTTTGTCTAATAACAAGCTTTTAATGTGGGTTTTTTTAGGCTCTGAATGTTTGCTGTTCGGTGGACTAATTTCGACCTATTTGATTTATCGAAGTCGTTTTGCTGATGGTCCGGCGCCAGGAGATATTTTTGACATACCTTTTACATCGGTTAGCTCTTTCGTTTTATTAATGAGTTCACTAACTATGGTTCTGTCTCTTTCTTCATTACAAAGAGGCGACTATAGAAATACTCGACTATGGCTTCTTACAACAGCTTTACTTGGAGCGTTATTTATAGGTGGACAAGTATATGAGTTCACTACTTTCTTAAGAGAAGGCCTTGGTTATTCAACAAGTCCATTTTCATCAGCGTTTTTCACACTCACAGGCTTTCATGGAGTTCATGTGAGTATAGGAATCGTGATGTTGATGTCACTTTATGTTTCTTCAATGCGCGGTAATCTTAAGAGAGAATCATCGGAAACGTTAGAGATTGTTGGTTTATATTGGCACTTTGTAGACGTAGTATGGATATTCATTTTTACTGTCATTTATCTAGTTCCGTCGCCCACGAGTTGAAATTAGGAGTTAACAAATGAGTAAAACTGAAATTGAACATTCTGAAGCTCCTAATGACGCTGAAGAAGAACACGATCATCCTTCAGATAATAAATATATTCAGATCGCGATAATTCTTGGAGTAATAACTGCTTTAGAGGTCGCTACGTATTTCTTTGAAGGAATGCCTGGTTATATTTTGATACCTCTACTAATGATCATGATGGTTATCAAGTTCTTTTACGTAGCAGCTTGGTTTATGCATCTTCGCTTTGATAGCCCTTTGTTTACGAAATTTTTTGTTGCAGGACTGGTTTTGGCGACCGTTGTATATGCCATTGCTTTAACTGTTTTTGAGTTTTGGCACAAAGGTTGAAAATACTACCGTTTGTTCTGCATCCCAGTGTTTAATTTAAGAGGCATAGTTCGGATTTGAAGATGAGGGTTCTAAGTTCAATAAATCCCTGGGCTTGGAAAGCCCATCCAGAGGTTTGGTTACTTGTAATCGCTATTTTCTTACTTGGGTTTTGGGCGATAAAAATTATCGGCCCAAAAGTTGTTACTTCAGATCAACAAATAGTTACTTTTAAACAAAAAATTACTTTTATTGTGGCCATAATTTTGTTATTGATTTCAGCGGATTGGCCCCTACACGACATTGCTGAAGATCACTTGTATTCGGCACACATGCTTCAACACCTCTTAATTACTTTTGTAGTACCCCCACTCTTTCTACTTTCTATACCCATATGGTTAGCTAGACTCTTAGTAGTTAGCGACACTTTAACCGCGAGAATAATTAGAAAGCTTTCTCATCCAGTAGCGGCCGGTTTAACTTTCAATGCATTGGTAGCTTTAACTCATTGGAGTGGTTTCGTACAGTTTTCAGCCGATTCGGGTGCTTTTCATTATTTAATTCATGTTTTATTATTTACTACAGCAATCTTGATGTGGATTCCTGTAGTTTCTCCGATACCAGAACTTCGTCTATCGCTTCCAGGTCAAATGTTCTATTTGTTTCTCATGTCAATTATCCCTACCATTCCCGCGGCATGGTTAACCTTTGCTGAAGGCAATGTTTATAAACATTATGATGATGGCTATCTAATGTGGGGAGTAAGCGTTCAGTCAGACCAACAAGCAGCTGGTTTGATAATGAAATTAATTGGTGGGTTTTATTTGTGGTTAATTATTGTTTTTAAGTTCTATGTTTTCGCTCAAGAACACACTAGAAATCAGAATATAAGGACGATCTCAACCTGAAATTCAATAAACATTAAAATAAGTTTAAGGCTGGCCCTTTTAAAGGATAAGTTCGTTCTAATGATTGATATTCGTTTATTACGTAATGACCCGATTTCGGTTAAAAAATCGATTTCTAGACGTGGGGAAGAGACAACTGATTTAGATCACATAGTTGAATTAGATGAAAAATATCGTAAAACTGCTGAAAAAAGAGACCAATTACGTAATGAAATTAAAGAACTTTCAAGACAAGTAGGTGCTCTGCATAAATCTGGAAAAAAAGATGAAGCTGCTCCTCTGCAAGATTCCAGTCGTGAAATGCGAGAAGAAGAAGAAGCACTTAGCAATAAATGTGATCATTTATCCATAGAAATACACGAGTTATTATTAAGAGTTCCAAACATTCCTGCTGAAGAATGTCCTAACGGTAAAAGTGCAGAAGACAATGTGGTTGTAAGAGTTGAAGGGCAAGGTGAAAAGGATTGGGACAGTTGTCAACATGTCCCTCACTGGGAAATCGGAGAGACTTTAGGCATTCTTGATGTTGAAAGAGCAACAAAGCTTTCTGGGTCTATGTTTGCTATGTATACAGGTTTGGGAGCTACATTGTGCCGTGCGTTGATTCAGTATGGACTAGATCGAAACGCTGATGAGTATCGCGAGATAAGACCTCCCACTCTCGTTTCAACAGAAACAATGGTCTCTACTGGGCACCTTCCAAAGTTTGCCGACGACGCATATCATCTTGAGAGAGACGACCTTTGGGCCATACCTACAGCTGAGGTTCCGCTTACGTCATATGCTCGTGATGAGATTATTAGTGAAAGTGAATTGCCAATGAAGTTAATGTCTCACACTTCTTGTTTTAGACGTGAAGCAGGTTCGGCCGGTAGAGATACACGTGGTCTTTTAAGAGTGCATGAGTTTGACAAAGTTGAATTACTTGCCTATGCAACTCCAGAACAGGCTCAAGAAGTTCATAAAGACATACTTTCTAGAGCAGAGTCGGCAATTGCTGATTTGGGTCTTAGTTACCGTATTCTCGATTTATGTGCAGGAGATTTAGGAAACTCTTCAGCGCGAACTTTTGATATTGAGGTTTACGCTCCTGGAGCCGAACAGTGGCTTGAGGTTTCATCGGTTTCTTGGTTCAGTGATTATCAGGCGCGGCGGGCAAATGTAAGATACCGGTCAGAGGAAACAAAAGGGACATCGGTTATTCATACGCTCAATGGGTCAGGTCTGGCGGTACCACGTGTATGGGCTGCACTTGTAGAGACACATAGGCAAGAAGATGGGAGTATTCGAATCCCCGAGCCTCTTTTGCCTTATATGCAAGGTTTGAAAATTATCGATTAAAAATTTAAATGTTTATGGCAACTGTTGCTGCTAGCACACCAGAAACGATTGTAAGTAAAGAATATATAAAACTAGATCGATAGTTTCTTTTGGATAAAGAATCCAGATTTGCGCAAAAAGCAGAAAAGGTTGTCAGGGAACCAAGTCCTCCGACACCGATGATTGTTAACATCGAGTCATTTAAATCGATAATAAGACCTAAACAAAATGAACCGATGGTATTGACAGTAAAAGTTCCTTTGTAGGTGCCAAAAATTTTTGATGCTTTCCATCTAATAACACTTCCAATAGCTGCTAGAGCAAGAAAAAGTAGAACTATAATTTTTTACTCCCAGATACTTTTAGTCCACTTTTGAATAGAAATATTCCTGCAAATAAAGAAATAAATAGGTAACAAAGAGAAATAAAAACCTCATTGTCACGAAACATCAATGCTATTTCGAGAGAAAATGTCGAAAAAGTTGTCAAGCCTCCGCACAGACCCACACCCCAAGTGAGTAAAGCTTTTTTGTCTAATTTTTTTCCTATAAGCACTCCAAGAACTGCACATCCGAAAAGATTAACTAAGAGAGTAGACCACGGAAAAACTTGCGTTGTTGTATTTTCCATGACTAACCAGCGAAGACCCGCTCCTACAGAACCGCCAATTCCAACTCTGAAAAAATCGTGTTTATCCATCTTGCAAACATTACATCTTGATATTTGTAGTCGCTGACTATTTTGATAGACCATGTATATGGATTTACGACAGATACGGGAAGAATATGAAAATCGTGGTCTTTCTGAAGATCATTTAGTAAGTAACCCGATTGACCAATTCAAAATTTGGTATTCGGAAATAGAAGAAGTTGGTTATTCGGAACCCAACGCAATGGTTTTAAGCACTGTTGACAAAAATGCTTCCCCAAGTGGAAGGAACGTTCTTTTAAAAGAGGTTCGTAAAGATGGATTTGTTTTCTTCACAAATTATGAGAGTAGAAAAGCTACAGACATTAAAAATAATGAAAAAGTTTCCCTTACTTTTAGTTGGAATGAATTACGTAGGCAAGTGTTAGTTCAAGGGTTAGCAGAAAAAATCCCCGAAAACGAGTCAGATGAATATTGGGCCATGAGACCCCATGAGAGCAAAATAGGGTCATTAGTTTCTGATCAAAGCCGCATAATTTCCAGTCGAGAAGAATTAGATGTTGCATTTGGAACCCAGAAATTAAAATGGCGTGATGCCGAAGTTCCCAGACCTGACCATTGGGGAGGGTATAAAGTTTCTCCTAATTTCATTGAGTTTTGGCAGGGAAGACAAAACCGACTGCACGATCGAATATGTTATGAGTTGAGCATTGACGGATGGATTGTCAATCGACTGTCACCATAGTTTGTGACTTAATTCTTTTTTTCGTGCCAGCTATTAATACCTGAAATCAGTCCTTTAATAAGTAGGTTTAAATCTTCTGAACGTGGGGTCCCATCAGCATCTGACCAAAAATTGTATTCCCTATTCCACCTTAAGCCTGGTGGTATTTCAATTTGCACACCTCCGTTAATTGGACAATTAACCGGATTGTCAGGGTGTATACCTCTCAGATGTAATGGAATTTGATCTATCTGATCAACCACACGGTACTCTTCGGGAAGGACTCCCCTCAGTGAACCTGCGAGGTGATAAGCCATTTCTCTGTTACTTCCCCCGAGAAGCAAAGCCCAAAAATCATCTTCTTTCCCATAGCCGTGAATGGAGACGAGTGTGTCAATATTTTTTAAAAAATGATTGAGCTTTAAAGATTTTTTTGGGTCAAAATATTTAGACGACAAATGTAGCCTTGACCCTTCAGGCTGCAAGACGGCGTAGTAAGAAGAATCGGTACTTTTCGCTACATCTCGAGCAACGGCTTCAGTAGCCCTTTCCAGCCCGCCTCCGTGTAGAGCGCAGACACCAAAAGAAGATCTAATTTCAATTTCTTCCGTTATTTGAGGAGTTGAAAGAAGATCAGTAAAATTTTGAATCTTTTTAATTTCTCTCATCTTTTTTTCTCTTTGACAAAAGCCGAACAACTTAAATAAATAATTAGAAGAAAAATTATTGAAACAAACACCTCAAAGGGAACAGCCCACCTCTCAGGCTTTTCAAACCAATGATTTATTCTTTCTGGCCATTTTGAAATCACATTCACTACTGGTCTGATTATCAGTATTCCTTTATACATAACTCCTTCAATAAGCAGCCATATCCCTAAAAGAGAAAATCTAAGATATTTTTTCGTGCTACCGGTAAACGCCGGATTTAAACCCCAAAGCACGAAAGTTATTATTGTGAGCCATAAAGCCAAACCTATTTCTAATCCCCCAACTTCTGAAATCCAAATAGTCAAATGTGATTGCAGTTCATTAATTTTTTCAACTATTGGATTAGCACCCGATCCAGGAGAACTTAAAGTCCGAATTTCGTAAATTCCATAAATACACAAATATGCACCACCTGTTAGTAGAGCAAGGGCACCTATTTGATCCATATAAGGCAGCAATTTTCGGAGATTACGGACGATACCACCTCTTGCCAAAGCTAAAGACAGAGTCGTCACGGTTACAACGGCACCCAATCCGAGTGCATAAGCAAGAAAAATTATTGTCCCTTGAATAATCCCCTCTCTGCTAAAACTACCTGAGATCTGGAGCAGAAATAGGGGAGCTGAACATCCGACCGAAACAATCGCATAGGAAATACCGAAGCCAATCACTGAGAACATTTCATTTGATCTTGGACCTCTCCGGTTGAAAGAGGGAAATAGTTTTTGATTTTTTTTGAACAAGAGAGAAAATCCGTATGGAATTAAAAGTATTCCCAAGGCGACGGTTATCCAAGGAGTTTTCTGTGCGATCGTTTCTTCATTTACTAGATGGGATATAACGAATCCAAGAAAACCGAAAACACTCACGAATGTTGCTGTGAGTATAAGACTTACCCATAAACCTCTTACAACTTGTTCTGGTCGTGCTTGCGTGTCGGCAGTATCTTTACCAATAAAGTATCCGAGCCAAGTAGGAAGCATTGCAAAACCACATGGATTAATTGCCGTGACAATACCGAGGCTGAAAGGAAGGACTAGTTCTATATCAAACATCTAATAATTCCATTATTGACTTATCAAGAGTTTCTTCACTTATAGGTCCTTGATGGATTGTTGATAATTTTCCTTCATTATTAAAGAAAGCAGTTACAGGTAACCCAATTGCTTTTAAGGATTTAGTAAAACTCCCGTCGGGGTCTTTCCCCAGTAGATAAGAAATATGAAGCTCTTCAGCCCTCTGTTTAGCTCTAGTTGGAGAATCACTAATATTTATACCTATAAATTGTATTTTTTTTCCATGTTCACGGTGGGCTGTTTCGAAGTATGGCATTTCTTCTAAACAAGGAGTACACCATGTGGCCCAAAGGTTTACCACCATAGGCTGATTAGTTTTTTCGTATATACCTGCAAGGGTTTCAAATCCATTTTCAGTCTCAAAGTATTGATTTAAGACATTTTCATCAAAAGACTCAATCGTTTCTTTATCAGCACAAGAAATCGCAATTATCAGAAATATTAAAAAAATTCTTTTCACACCTATAAAGGTAGTCGGGAGATGACCATTACGACTATAGGCCGTAACGTCATCTCCCAACTGCCTTCTCAAATCGAGGTTCGTTAACTCGTTACCCCTATTTGATTTGGCCGATCATCAAGCAGAACGGAGGGCAGACTGCAGATGAACAGGTATAGGTATAATTGGGAGATCTTCTTCAGGCCTAGATACTTTGCGTGGCCTTCCTCTTCCACGCTTGTTCGCTAAAATTTTTCCTTTTCGGAATAGTTGACCGCCCCAAACCCCCCAAGGTTCGTGACGTTCTATAGCTGCTTCTAGGCATAATGCAAGCGAAGGACACTCTGCACATATTCTTTTAGCTTGAGCTATATCTCCTAGATCTTCAGAGAAGAAAATTTCTGTAGGCACGCCAAGTTGAGAGCACGCCGCATTTTCTCTCCAAGCTTCTGTTTTGAATTCTATTGCAAACATTTTTACTCCTTTTTAGAACTAATCTCAAAAATGAAAAAAGCCGCCGGATTTTCCGGCGGCCATGGTTTCTGCGTTTTAGCTATTTAGCTAGCTATTCCCAGGGCCGCTTTATGGTAAAAAATCCGTACTTGTTGAACCAGAATGAAATTGTCTCTTTGGATAGAGCTACTGGATTAACAGGTGTAAGTACGTGCGAGGTTAAAGCATGATCAACGGTTTGGTGGCCGTAATGATTGTAAATGCTGTTATTCATGCTTATATTTCTTTCTCTTTAAAACTGCTGAGCAGCTCGATAAAACAAGTTTACCAAAACTACGCTGCGTGACCACTCAACACCTTTGAGTGAATTTTGTCAACTTATTTTTCAATAAATTCAATAATTGCTAGATAATGCTTTAAATTAAGCGAATTTATAAGTTTTTAGGCCCTTTTCTTCTTTAGGTGTCGCTTCGCCAAGAATCCTTAAATGTTCGAGATGCGCATAAGTTTCACTAGCTGCCATGTCACCCCAAGATCTTTCTTTAAATAAGTGTTTCATATAATCGTTCACAGAGGCTTCACCGATCGAATCTCCTGTTTCTCTGATTAACTGCAATCGATCTACGTGGTGTTGAATAATGTCATCCGTTCTTTCAACAAGATTAGTAAAAGGGTGTCCGTGAGCTGGGAGAACAAGAGTAACTTGCGAAAATTCTTTTGTTCTTTCTAAAGAATTAAAAAATACAGCTAATGGATCTTCCATATTTCCCATACCCCCTATATGTGGAGTGATGGTTGGTAGTACATGATCTCCTGATAAGAAAATCCCATCGACTGGATCATATAAACATAGATGATCATGAGTATGACCCGGAAGGTGAAGAGCTAACCATGTTCTTCCACCGATAGTTATCTCTTCAGAGTCCTCGACGGTCAAGGATGGTTTCGGTACTTGGAAAGATTTTGAATCCGCACCTGTATCGCTTCCGCTCCACTTTCTTAACTCTTCGACTGAAGGGGGCTCTCTTTTCGTACCCCATGGAGTTGGCCTACTAAGCATTTCACGAAGTTTTTCGATATCTTCATCATCAGCTAGGTCTAGTGAAGCCGCATCAGGATCTTCCATAATGTCGTCATTACCAAAAACTGATGAAAAAGACGAATGCGTCAGGACTTCAACGTCATACTCATCTCTAAGTCTGTGAACTCCACCATAATGATCAACATGACTATGGGTAACTATCGTTGTATGTACATGGTTAAAGTTAGTTCCCAGATCTTTAAGTCTAGATTCAAGAGCATTCCAAGATTCGTTGCCAGGCAATCCTGGGTCCACTAAAGACAACCCTTTGCTATCTTCAAGTGCGTAACAATTTACGTGTCCCAATCCAGGCATCGAAATCGGAAGTTGAAACCTGTAAATACCTTTAGCAACTTCCGTAATTTCCTTTGAAGCTGGTTCTTGTTCTTGTCTCATTGGGCGCGGAGAATTTGTCTCTATTGGCGTATGTTCATTCATGGTTTTATAAAAAGGTTTTCACGATAATGACGGAGTTCCGCTATTGATTCACGGATATCGTCTAAGGCTCGGTGTCCTCCATTTTTTTTTGGAGCGGAATTTATAATTTCTGGATTCCAGCGTTTTGCGAGTTCTTTGATAGTGGAGACATCTATTGATCTGTAATGAAAGAAAGATGCCAAATCCGGAAGACCTTCAGACAAGAATCTTCTATCGGTACCAATCGAATTACCACACAAAGGAACAGTTCCTGCTTTTTCGATGTGATCTTTTAGAAACTCTAAAGTTTTCTCACCTGCCATCGAAAGGCTTGTTGTTGATTTTGAAATTTCATCAAGTAAACCGCTGGAAGTGTGCATTTGCTCGACATGTTTGCTCATGCTCTCTAATTTTTGAAATGGCTGATTGATAACCAAGTTTGGTCCGGCCGCGATTTCTTCGAGATCATCGTTTGTAATTAAAGTTGCAATCTCGACAATTACATCTTCTTTTGGGTTTAACCCTGTCATTTCTAAATCCATCCAAGCCAGCACAGATTCGAGCATACGGGCTTGATGTGTCGGTTATTCACTAAGAAGTGCAAGTAAGGTCATATTTATGCTGAATATTCCAATTATTAGATTAATCGATGATGCAATAATCCCTATTTATGCAAAACCTGGTGATGCGGGGGCAGATTTAGTTGCAGTAGAATCTGTGGTTTTAGATCCAGGTGGCGGGAGAGCTCTCATATCAACAGGTGTTGCAGTAGCTATACCTGAAGGATTTGCTGGATTTGTTCAACCTAGAAGCGGTTTAGCACTTAAACATGGAATCACGTGTTTGAATACACCAGGTCTTATTGATTCGGGTTATCGCGGAGAGTTAAAAGTTTTATTGATTAATACTGATCCAAACGATGCTTTTAAGATAAATAAAGGCGAAAGAATAGCTCAACTAGTAATTCAAAAAGTTGAAGAGTGTATTTTTCAAGAAGTCAAAGAATTACCAGATTCAGAAAGAGGAGAAACTGGTTTTGGTTCTTCCGGAAGGTAAAAGATTTGAAAATAACTTATCTTCCAACAATTCATCCGCGTTCTAAATCTGTCAGGGACACGGGTTCCAATTCTCGAATGAGGCACATCACCCGAGACGTTGTTTACAAAAACGAATGGGATTCTAATTTGGCAGAAGAAGTAAAGAAATTGTTTGACGAAAAAGCTGCTGACTGGTCAATCACTCGAAATATTCCTGCTAGAGGAGTTCCAGTTTTAGATGCTTTCGAAAGAGGTGAAGTCCATGGGCAAAGAGTTGTGGACTTAGGAGCGGGCACAGGTTTGGCCACGCAAATATTGATAAATAAATTTGAAAGTGTAGTTGCGCTAGATATCTCAAAAGAAATGATCAAAAACTCTGTTGTACTTGGAACACCACAAGTTTGCGCTGATGGTAGTCGCCTTCCGTTCGCCAGCAATTCTATAGATGTCTTTTTAGCGATGAATATGATTCTTTTCCCTCAGGAAATAGAGAGATGTCTAAAAGCAGAAGGTTTTTTAGTTTGGATCAGCAGCAGAGGTTCTGATACGCCTATTTATCTTCCTCCGGAAGAAGTCGTTGATTTAATGTCGGCTAATAGTGAATTTAGTTGGTCCGGAGTTTCAGCTCATGCACTTGAGGGGTCGTGGTTGGTCGCAAGACGTAAAATTACCAACTAGCGGTAATTGTGCGTGATTCGCCATTTGCTCTTACTTCAGCAGTAATTTTGTTTTCACTAGGTTGAAATTCAACTTCTACAAACGGTGCCTTTACAGAAATTTTTTTGATTTCTTTTTGAAGAGAGACGGCTAATTTGCTGATCTGAGCAGGATCGATTTTGTGAATTCTTAGGACTGCGGCGAGAGCGACTCTAGAAATTTCTTCAATTTCGCATTCCGGTGAAAATTTGATAGTGGTGAAAGTTTTTTCAGCATCACACATTAGATAATTGTGTCACCAAATTAATTATTTTTAGTTGCTGGGAAAGAATTTCTCTTCAGCGTGCTTTTTTTATTTTTTGAGGACAACATGTGGAATGGCAGTAGTAGTTGATAAAGCAATTTGGCCTTATAAGGGGAACTTATGGGCCCATCTTGCTAGTGACGACAACTTGTCTGAATTACATGATTTCGCTGAGGAATTAGGACTTCGTCTTATGTCATTTCAAGGTGATCATTATGACGTTCCAAAAGAAGTAAGAGATCAGGCAATTATTTTGGGAGCTATTGAAATAGACGGTCGCGAACTTTTATCCCGTTTAAAGAAAGCAAAATTAAGATTACCTGTGTCTGAGCGCCCTGGAAAATGGGAAAAAATTTTGTTTTTTCCACCTAAAGGTGAGCCGCCTGATTTGAGTGAGGTTAAATTCAATAAAACATTTCCAGAATTAGAAAAAATAGCTAGATCCAACTGGGACTTAGCAGAGGTTACGATATTCCAAAGAAGAAATGAAATGGCTTTACTGCTTGAAGATCCCAATGGTTTGACTATTGAAAAGAATTTCTTAGGAAAATTTGACTGGCGCTTCATCAATGGCAAAATTTTAGAGATTTTGATTTAACAATATGGGTTTGTTCGTGAAAAATAATTACTTACGTTTACTGATTGCACTTTTTCTTATCTGGGTTTTTTCTTCATGTGCAAGCAGTGAAAATACAGTTGAAAAGTTAGAAGAAAACCAAAAAGTCAAAGAAGAGACCCCAGAAGTTTCTAATGGTTGGATCCAGATAGGAAGTCAGAAATTTGAGATGGTATTCACTTGTTACAAAACCAAGTTGGGAGAAGTGGCAGCTATAGGGAATGGAGAAGATAATAAAACAGGAGAGAATATAGAAGCCCTTATCCAAGCCTTTGAAGGAAAACCCTACGTAGGTTTGTTGAAAAACGGTTCAACGATTTTTGAAGCTTCACTAAATGAAACATTAGATCTTTCGGTTGACGATTTTGAGATAACTGCTGGTGCGATTAGCTGGCAAAAAAATTTAGATTTGGAAACTGGATATAGTGAGGTAGCTGGTTTTGGATCCTTATTTGTTAAGTGTGAAAAATTTGAAAGTGATCTTCTTGAAGAAAAATTCAGCAATTAGCAGATTTCAGCCATTTCAACCCAAGGTAGTCTGCCCGACCACAATCTAGTTATAAGTCGGCCATCACTTTTAAAAACAACTCGGAAGTTTTTATCAGAAGAATCACTAGGCACATAAATGAGTAATCTTTCAGAAGATTCAGGGAGTATTTTTGTTTCTATTTTTTCCCCAAATAATTCATAAATTAAAGATTCTGTATCTCCAATACCAGCTCCAGAACGAGTCCTAATCAATTCATTATCAATATCAATACGTTCAACAGTGCTTTCCGCAATCCAGAACGTAATTCCTTTAGGTCCTTTATCTGGGATCGCCAAAAAGCATTCACCTCGTGGGGTTACGGGAGAAAATCTTGTTCCAGCTGCTTTTTGAGCATTTTTTACAGTCATGCCGAATGTAACGGTATCTAAACCGACAGTACTGATAGAAGACGAATAATCGAGATTAACTTCCCCCTCTATTTCTATAAAAGGCAGAGTTCCGATAGGTGACAATATTGTTGTCGTAACAGCAGTTGTTGTTGTAGTAGTCGTCGTTGTAGTCGTTGTTGGTGCGGTTAACCGAAGTTCTTCTGACTGATTATCAGTGTCTATAGCACCAAACCAGATGAGCGAACTGACCATAGCAATTCCTAAGAGAACAAAAAAAGTTAATCTCATATTAAGAGGTTAGAAGGAATCATTTAATTAGTGATTACTAATCGATTTTTAGCTTTCTTTATAATCAGCCTTATTTCAACATGAATATATTGATAAGCGGCTAGCCTAAATTCTGGGTCGCTAGCTCATCGGGTAGAGCAGGGGACTTTTAATCCCAAGGTGCCGGGTTCGAGCCCCGGGCGGCCTACATATAAAAGGGCAGTGATGTATCTGCATAAAAAATAACAAACAATATGTATAAGTCACTTTTGAATCGTTTGATGAAATGGGTACTAGAAAATATTTATGGAATTTTCTTAATATTTGCTGTCGCGATCATCGCAGATGCAATTAGTAATTTAAATGATCGCATATCTTCACCGGTTATTTCACTGGTCGCCGGTGTTTTATTGGCGAAT
>CEWB01024756.1_pt1 | contig 13726 bp, 3 predicted proteins | sample 530831 | NCBI WGS metagenome assembly CEWB01 (sample SAMEA2621013, study PRJEB7988) | marine metagenome | biome: marine biome (ENVO:00000447); feature: surface water layer (ENVO:00002042); material: "saline water (ENVO:00002010), including plankton (ENVO:xxxxxxxx)" | depth 5 m | reverse complement strand
CCCGAAGACCACCCCGGGGGCGGATTTACGCGCCGCTTTTGCCCATGGTTTTGTCGGTTGAGGCAACGACGGTGCGCGTTTGACGCTTTTCGATGACGTTTTTAGTTTCTTCTGCAATGGCGGCTGCGTAAGTTTGGCAACCTGCTTGTGATACGCCTGTTGTTTTTTCGGCGACGGTATCATCATCTTCTTGGCGACCCCTAGACCTTTTGTGAGGACTCTTTGAAACACGGCGCCTCCGGGAGATTTCTTGGAAACCGGCGCGGATTTTGTCCTTTGTTTAATCGGCGTCGACGGCATCTTTTTCCCACTCGGCATTTTCCCACTCGCCACTCGAATTTGGTCCTTTTCAATCGAGGCGACTTTACGGTTCGCTTCGCGCGCTTTTAAGTTCGCTTCGCGCGCCGCTTTTGCCCATTTTGCCTTCTCCTTCTTCAGTCGTTCGCTCTCCCGCGCCAGTCGTTTGTTCAATTCCGTCTGTCGCTTCTCTTTCACCAGATGTAATGCTCGTCCTTTATCCGTCTTCTTCTTCGTCGGCGTCGATTTACGAACGACCAAGGCCATGGAGTTCTTAGTATTATTCTTGTTAGTGTTAGTATTCTTAGTATTCTCGATGCTCTTCTCGCTCTTCGGCGCTTTCGATAAAACCTTCCTCCCTTTCCCTTTGAGATACAATCCGCAATCCAAATCGTGTCCACATTTCACGATGGATTCTTTCCAAATCCTATGCGACCCTCCCTTGTACTCGTATAACTTCTCCTTGGTCCCGAGAACGCGCGCAATCCACTTCACCCCGATCGGTTCGAAATCCTCGTCTTCTTCCTCTTTCGACTTCTTGACGACTGTTTTTTTCTTGGAATGAATTTGATGAATTTCTCCCCACCACGGGTTCTTCGGGTCGCCGGAATTGACTTCAACGAACATGCCGACGTGCAAGTCGGTGAGTCGAATCGCTTGTTTTGAGGATGGGGATTTGGAGGACATGAGTTCTTCGTTTGAATTCTTTACGAAAGAGACGAATGTATGATACGAGCAGTTGGGAATACTGGAGAGTACAATTGAAGAACTGTTGGGCAACTCCAATTTAAAAGCTAGGGTTTAAGGTTTCAGGGCAAATGAAAACCTTTTTTTTGTCCTGTCCCTTCTAAAAATCTTCGTTCTCTTCGTACCGATGGTCGTCCGGCGCGTCCGCGCGGACGACTTTCCCAGCCGGCGAGGACGCCTGTTGGACCAAACTTTCCAAGTTTTTCTTATTTTCGTCGTCTTTTTTCTTCATGTTTGCAATTTCTTTAGCTTTTTGTTCCTTGAGTTCTTTCGATTTTAACGCGCGGAACTGGACTTCGCGAAGCGAGCGGGAAGACTTTTGGGTTTTCTTTCTTCGCGCTTCGTTGCGTCGACCTTTGACGTCGACTGGACAGCACGCGTCCATGGCCCATTGGTAGGCGGCATCGGTGTCTGTGACGAGATTTGAAGGTGTTGGAGCAGTTTGCGAACCGTCGACCGGGACGCCGGTCAAGAGGGCGTTGACGACTTTGACGAGGATTTTCGCCGGTTCCGATCGGTTGAGGAGGTTTTCCGCGTCTACTCTCGCTTTAAATTCTATTTTTGCGCGAGCTTCTTGCACTTCTCCGGAAGATTCGGCAGTGAGTCGTCGATTTTCATCCTGCCATTCCGCGAGAATCTTCTTCGACAACCAAAACGCTTCCATGTTTTCTTGCGTGTTTGCCTTTTTTATCTCGAGCATCGCTTCGTCGCAGGCGCGTCGTAAGTCTTGTTCTTTTTCCCCGTGGACGGCTTGTTTGTACGTGGAGGAGTCTGGGTTTGCCATCAATATCGCGTACGTGTCTACTTCGCGTTCGTAACGAGCTTTCAAACATTTGGCTTCGTATTTGATTTCGTCGTACAAAGTAATGGCCGCGTAGAGGCAGTAGTCTAAATCACCAACAGCTTTGGCGCTGTCCGATAAACCACCTTCGGCTTCGTAGGAGTCTTCGATGAGAAGCTCGATGCCATTCAAGACTTTATTTTTACCGCCGGCAGCGGAGGAGGAGGAGGACTTTTTGTTCTTCTTCAACGCCGCTGCGGTGGTTTTGCGCTTGCGCTCCATGTGGTCCAGGAGCTTTTGGACGCACAACTGACCCAAAGAATCTCTCACGGACTCTTTCAAAGATAACGACGAGTGCATTTCTTTGTCCGTCGCTGCGCGCATGATTGGCGCAGAACCCAGAGGCGGTTCCACGCTTTCGTCGCGAACCATATACTCCCATCGGGCATTCGGCGACAACTTTTGCTGCAGTTGCATGTAAATAATCAACAAGCCCGAGATGTCCTCGTGATTGACGACTTGATTCACGAATAACATCGCGTACTCTTCAAAACTCTTTTCTTGTAAAGGAACCGGTATCATTTGAATGCAAGTTTCGGAGGACGTTAATTGTTCCGGGGTTATTTGCGCCGCATAATCCAATGGGATGTTTTGCACCGCGCCGTGGAAGGCGGCTTCGTACGACGGAGCAAGGAGACGCGTCATGCTCGCGTCAGCAGTCATGTGCTCTTCCTCGTACGTCGCTCGCATGTACGGTAAAATCGTTTCGTTCCACGGCTTTGAACTGTATTTACTCGGAATGCCGTATTCGATGTACAGCTCAAACGCTCTTTCGAGAAAATACGACACCGTATCTTCGTCGTCCAATTTTGTCTCGTCGTCGTCATCGTTGCCGCCGTTGAATGCAATCACGGATGCGACGGCGCGAATAGAGCGTCCTAAAGTCGCTTCGCGCAAATCCTCTAAAGATCTAAATAAGTAATCCGTCTTTTTCTTGGAACGCGCGTCTTTGTTTGAAGTCAACATGACAACGATTGAATTCAAAGCGTCCAAGTCTTGGAGGGAATAGCAGCACGAGGTAAATAAGGAACAATTTCTTCGAACGGCGGCAACATAGCGTCTGGTAGATTCTGCCTGGCCAATGGATGATATGCAGACTTTCGTTTGAAGCTGGACGTAGAGTTCACCGTCGTCGTCGTATTTTTTACTGCCCAGGGACGCAGCCGCTATCGCCGCGTTTCGTCTATCTTCGTCTTCAGCCTCTGCTACTTCGCTGGTTGCCGGCGACACTGACGACCCAAAACCGATAGTCACGTCCTCCATTTCCACCATCATACCGAGCGAAAACGCAAACTTTTTCGTTTTTTTACGTTTCATGCCGAGTCCCGCTCTCCACGGTTCCGTGACACCGAACATAGGCGTCAACCACGTCAGCGCGTCGATAGCACCCGCGTGCGAGGGATCCTCCGCAAGTGGTGGACCTTCGCGAGGGCGATTATCAGTCCTGGACAATTGCTCGTAAATCTGAGCGTTGTGTTCCAACGAATTTCGCGCCAAGCGGTAGCAGACTTTGTGATACAGCGGAATGTTCTCCTTTATTTTCTTCAAGGCCATATTCGCATCTTTCCAAGCCGTCGCCCACGTCTTCTGCTGCGCTGGTGGCAACGCAGCTAAGGCACCTACCGGTAAAAACCTATATTTGTTCACTTCTTTAATCACCGGTGTATTGGATTCAGTCGCTTTTCCTCTCGACTCAAGTGGTACAGTCAACAACGAGCGACACCGCGCCGCGTGGAGTTGGTACAAAGGCTCGAGAAACTCTGGCGCGTTGTCGACGGCGATTTTGAACGAATGTAAAACAGTAGCTATCGGCTCTTTTTGCTTCCGGTAACACTTTGCAAGCTCCAAGTCATATAAATAGGTTTCCGGCGCATTCGATGAGGCTCTCTTGAACGCCACGACCGCCCTCGTGAGCGCGTGCTGATACGCCGACGTCTCCCTTTCGATTTTTTCGCGTCGACCATCGTAAAACGGAAGGCAATTTTGCAAGTTCTCGTAAAAAGCCATACCTTGACGCTCGTAGTTCTCCGCTAACTCATCCTTTACGAGTTCGAGTTGAGATGTAATCGCCTCTGACTCTTCTGCGGTGAGCTTTTGAGACGACGCATTAAACTCGCCTTCCGAGATGACCGCGTCCTTGGTGAGTTGCGATTCGAGTGCGCTTTTCTTCTCTTCGAGAAGAACTATCGTAGCGTGGAGACACGCTCTCAACCAGCTTTGGTGCAAGCGGATGAGCACCATTACTCTGCCGTCGTCGTTCGTTCTGAATTCTTCCGCAGAACACATCTTCCCGCCGTCTGATATGACGACATCCTTCACGGCGTCAAAGTGCACCGCCAGAGATCGCCAACTATCGACGCGTTTCGGATTGTAGCACAAATCATACTTCAACAAGTAGCAGTACTCGCGAGACATGGTCGCGTGCGCAGGTTCGTCCGATGGAGGTTCTTCGGGTGACCATTGAGAGGGACTGTTCGAATTTAACAAAGAAGATAAGAATTTCCAGTTATCGTTGACGACTTCGAGGCTTTGCGAAAGTCTCCGGTGTTCAAGCTTCGCGGAGAGGTAAAACAAATCCGCGAAAATATCTGCATCCTGATTTCGCGGGTCATCTTGTTCATCGTCGATATCCATCATCGCAGAACCGTCACCACCTGCCTCGCCATTATTCTGCCGTTGTTGATGCGCCGCGCCGGTAAAGCTCGGCATCGGCGTCGCCGGACCTCCGATGCTACTTGTCGCGACACCGAACATCCGTCTCTGCAGTCGCGCTTTCTTTGACAACGGAGGCGAATTTTGTTGCAAGAGATTCATTATAGCCGTCGCTTCTGCGGACGTCAACTCCGGGAAGTCACCGTTGTGATTCTGCCAAACCGTGAAGATCTTATCCAAACGAACCAAATCTTCTTTTTGAACAGCCTCTGGCGGCTTTCTGAACGTTCTTCGCACCATACTGACCGCACTTCGAATATTTTCAACAGTCTCTGCGGGCATTTTCGCCTGCTTCGACGCGAGAATATTGTTATCGTCTTCTTCACTATCTTGATCTAGACAAACAGCTTCTTCGACGTACGGTTTTATCGCGCGCCACAACGTAGCCGCTCTTTGCCTTTGCGCCGTCCAAGTCTTGTAGTTCGCTTGGTTTCTCTCGTTCTCGTCCTCTAAGAAGTCTGGCATCATCGATTTTGCAGACAAGAACGATTCTGGCACCTCGCACGCGCCGCCTTCCCTGCGACAATCTCGTAGAGTGAAACCCAAAGGCGTGATGATTTTTGAAAGATCCACGCCGTACGCGCACCATAAACACTGCGCGATAATCGAGTCTAGTCTGTGCAAATCCTCCACATCTTTTCGTATCTTGCTCTCGTACGGATCCATCGCTTTCTTCAATTCGGCCTTCTTCATCGCAGATTGCGTGGGTGGCGGTTTCTTCTTCTGTTGTTGTTGTTGCTTTTTCTTCTTCGCCGCCGCAGCCGCTTTCTTCGTGACTGCTTTTTTACCTCGTTTTTCGGTCTCAAGCTGCTGAGACTTTTCGAGAGAACTTGGGGCAGACGTATCATTTTCCGCCGCTGCGGCTGCTCCATCGGGCACCGCTTGCGGTTTAGGAGACAATCCGACGGCTCTCGATATCACACCAACGATGGATCCAAACATAGACGAAGACGGTTGACTTTGCGTTTGTGTACCGGTTTCTTCATCCGACAGAAGCGGTTTACTCGCAGGTTTCGGCGTAGTTTGCTCGTCCAAATTATTCTCTTCGTCCGTTTCCATCAAGGACGCGGTCTTGTTCGTGTCGTCGTCAGACGTGCTCGCAATCGTGATCACATCTTGAACGTTATCCGGCATTTCTTGTGGTGGCGTCCATCTCTTTTGCAATTTTCGGCTTTCGGCTATGCTTCGACACAACAACGATCTTCTTTCCGACAGCGTGTCTAACCGCTGCCGCAGATACGAACTTCCGGACGCAAAATCTAACGCGTGATAAGCGTGATTGTGCGCCTCGTTATTACCAGCCTTCTTTTTTGCCGAAAGATATGAAGCCCTGTTGAAAGCTTTTGATCCGCAGCAACATCTCGCGTCCGCCATGCAAGTGTGCAGTCGCTCGCTCGCATCGCACATCTTTTTGACATCCAAATCATCGAGCATTCCTTCCATTCTCTGCAACGCATCAATCAATTGCGCCGCAGATTCTGCTCCAATCGCTTTCGCGCGACATTTCGATGCATCTCGGTGGTTGAGATTCAACGAAGGATCCGTTGCACCCTTAACGACGTAGGTTTCAAAAGCGACGCACGCGAGCGGATGTAAATTCAGTTGGCGAACTGTGCGCAACGCCACTTCAATCTCACTCTTTGAAAGAGTCGCGGCTGAAACATCCTTCTTATTCGCGATGGGGTCAGTTTCCCTCGCCGCGCCACCGCTTGCCTTTCGCGGCGTCGCGGGAACGTCGTTCTTTTCACTGATAGCAGTGGCATCGCAAAAATCGTCAAAGTTCGAACACAATCGACACAGACACTGCGCGATGGCTCTCAACGCGATGTGATCACCGGTTACGTCAAAGAGTTCAGAGAGCGCGCGAATGAGCGTTTCCGGATCGTTCCCTTCCGCTACCGATGCGTCGCATAGCACTTTAAGCGCGGATGCACGTTCCACAGGGGTCATGACGTACGTTTCCCGATTATCTTCCGATCCGTATTGTTGACTAGAACTACTTTTGTTTCTCGACGTTGCTCTCTTTTTGCTAACGGCTTTCGTCTTCTTCGTAGATTCTTCTCCGCTCGCATCATCGTCTCTATTATCTGCATCTTTCATGCCATCTGGAACGTGCAAAGGTTTTCTGCCGATCAACACCGGCGAGAGTTCAAAGACGAGTTCTTTCGTTTCACCCATGGCGAAACGCGCCGCGGCGCCGGTGACAGTTTCGCGCAAAGAGGTGAGCCGAACCGCGGCATCACACGCCGTTCGGGTGAACCGTTCGGGAGCTTTATCGAGTATCCAGGAATCGTCGTCGAATGTGCTCTTTTTAGAAGGAGGAGCGCTTCGAAGTCCTCGTTGGTCTTTTTTGCTTTCAGATTTCGGGCAACACTCGCGACTGGCGTCTAAATGCTCTCTCGCCGCTTTACCTAATCCCAAAGCTACAGATAATTTATACTCCACGAAGTGAATCTCGCCCCATCTCTCGTTCTTACCTTCCTCGTCAGAGGAAATTTCGTGCGCGCGTTGGACATGTTTTTTAGCGAGCAGCGCCCATCGCTTGGACGTTTCTGCGCCCGATTTGAGCGAATTTGTCTCAAAACATTCCGAGACGACATCAATCGCCGCGTCCGCTAACATCAAGTGCGTTCTCAATCGGATTTCCGGACGGGAGGATACACCATCCACGCCAAAAACTTCCGCTAATTTCAAGATATTTAGAGCGTCTACCGCAGTATCGTCCTTTACATCCGGACGCCATCGCAAGGCGGCCGCAAGTATAAGCTTCCACGCGCAGTCGGCGATGCCGCCATTCTTCGCGTTTATCGCATTCACGTACGAGGACACTTGCGCGCGTTCCTTAGCCGACGCGAGAACAGAAACGCGCTTGCCGCTGTGACGATCCTTTTTCAAGGAATCTAAATTGTTTTTGTTCTCGTGCGCGGTCGTTAATCGATCGTTCGCAGCTTTCAAAGTCTCCATATCCGAGGCACTCAATTTCACCTTTTTCTTCACGAGCGATAGGAAAAGCTTCTCGGCGATTTTCGATTGCGGGCCTTTCCATTTCGACGACGGCGGCGGAAGTGGGGACGCAACATTCGCCTCGGATTCTTTCATCGCTGTCGTCGTCGTCGTCGTCGTCGTCGTTTGCGTTTCGTCTTCAGCAATAGTCGTCAACGTCGGCGTTTTTTCTTTCGTCGTCACTTTTTGTTTCTTGTTCTTGTTCTTGTTTACTCCCTCGGTAATGGTATCACTCGTGACAAACTCGATAGGCACGCCTAATCCGGCTGATCTTGCAGCAGAAGACGTTCCTTTCCTCGAAGGCGTGGATACTCTCGTCGGTGTCGATGACTCTGGCGGCGTCGACGGTGCGGCAACGCCTTTTTCGTCGTCGTCTTCGTCGTCCTCCTCTTCTTCATCGTCGTCGTCGTCCTTGGCCCGTATCGCGCTCTCCTCCGACTCAACCTTGACTTTTACCGCGCCGAGTATCGACGAGGCGACATCATCCCACGCCATGCGTTCGAGCGTAAGCGCGCATTTCGTCCCTTTCGCAGAGATGTCTTTCCTCGCATTTACGCGTTCAAATCTCTCTCGCGCTTTAACCAACCGCTCTTTCGGTTTCGCGTTTGCAAAGTTCGTTTGAATCTCCTTCATTCGCTCGTTCCTCCTGTCTGAATTCAAAATCCTCGCGGCTAAAAACGTCGCCGACGCTTCGTCACCGACCAAAACGCACACTTCGCACAACTCGTTCAAAAGCAACGCGTGCGTCGGCTGCGCTAACAACCCGCTCTCAAATGCCATCCTCGCCAACGCCACGTCGCCTCTCTTCGCGCTCAACTCGCCCATGCGTAACCAACTCGCCACGTCTTCTCGGTCCATTCTTACCGCTTCCGAGTAACACCGAATCGCTTGTTCAAAGCTATACCTCTGGGAAGAAACAGACGATTTTGAACTTAACTTTTCTCGCCGCTGCTTTTCTCCTCCGTCGTCGTCTGAATCGTCCTTGTCGTCTTCGCTTCCCTCGAACTCCTCCTCCTCGAACTCGAACTCGCCGCACTCTTTCGCGAACAAGTTTCCGAGGTTCCTCAGCGCTAACTTCTTCACAGAACACAACGTCGGCGTCAGCTCGTCGTTTTCGCGCATCATCTCGTGATTGACCACGGCGAGTAGAATCTGCTTCGCCTCTTCTCTTTTCGCTTCTTCCTTTAGTATTACATTCTCTCCTCCTTCTTCGTTGTTGTCTTCTTCTTCCTCTTCTGCCAACAATCGGATCGCGGTTTCGTACGACCCGGCGATTCGCGTTTCCTCGGCTTCCGCCGTTCTTCGTTTCCGTTTTTGCGCATCCGCGTCGTTGTTGTTCTCATTTTCTCCTCGAATCAATCCTTGCTTTTGGTTTTGGTCGTTTTCTTCGTCAAAGTCTCCCTCGCGATGATGATGCCGATTGCGTTCGCGACGCTGCGAATCATCATCATTCTCGTTGAATGCCGCCCACTCCATCGTTTACTAAAGAGCGCAACAAACAGCGCGTCTCTTCTCGCTCTCGTTTAAAAAACGAACGACAGAATACTAATATAAAACAGCAGCAAACGGCAGACGACGGCGACGAAAGAGAGAGACAGAGAGAGAAACGACTGTTATAATATCAAAGGAATGCGTTCGTGTTCGTTCTTTTAAAAAGTAGAGAGCTTCTTAGAAAAAAAAAATCTGAGGAAAGTAAAAATTTGAATTTTAGACAGAGACACTTGACAGAAAACCCTAAACGACAAAAAGAAGAGAGACAAAAAAAAACACATTTGCAAAGTGTTCGTTTTGTGTTTAGGGTCCCATATAAAACCCTAAAACTAGGTGAAGAGTCAAAATTTCTTCTGTTGTGCGATATATTTACACAGAGAGTAAATAACAATAAAAGCGTCATTTATTTATCATCGGAGAGAGAACGTTTGAAGAGAAAGAGAGAAAGGGAGAGAAAAAGAGTCGCTGTTGTTGTTGTTGTTATTGCTGTCGTCGGTGTCGCAAAGAAGCGGCCCTGGGTGGTTTTGCGAAATGAAAAGAGCGCCGCGCGCGCTTTTTTTTCTCCTTGAAGTGTTTCTGCACCTTCTTCTGTTCTCATCATCATCATCATCGTTCGCATCGGCCGACAACAAAGACGATGAGAAGAAAAGACCGTCGTTTCCTGCGTTATCGTTGCTCTTCTCGGGGGAAGAAGACAAGGACGCATCTGATGATTCGCTCTTCTTCTTTGGCGGCGAAAAAGGGGGAGAATCTTCTTTAGCAAAGCAGAAGAAGTTTTCTCATCATCAAGAACGAGATGATGATTCTTTTAAGCCAATTTTGAGCAAAGAGGAAAAATCTCGCGGCGTGTTGATCGTCTGCTCGGAGTTTGCCGGTCTCGTACCGAACGGCGGGATTGGAACGTTTTATACCTCCCTGGCGAACGTTTTATCGTCGAAAGAAGACGAAGAAGGAAAAGAGGAGAGATTTTTTAACGTGACTTTAGTGTACACGCAAGGACGAAAAGTACACGGGAAGATTCATAAAAAGTTGCGCGACGAAGAGGACGACGACGACAAAAGACGGCGACGACGCGCGGAGGATCCGTTTACGCAATGGCAAGAGTATTACAAAGATCGGTTGAACGTAAACTTGGTTCCGCTCCCGCCGCACCGCGTTTCCGGGATAACGTATCACGCCGCAACCTCTTACGCGGTTTTAGATTGGATTTTACTGGAACAAGCGAAGACGAACAAACCGTTCGACGTGATACATTTTGCGGATTGGCAAGGCGTCGGGTATTACAGTTTGTTGCACAAGAAGAGCGGTTTAGGATTGAAGAACTCGTTGTTGATGGTGATGACGCACGGGCCGTTGCTTTGGGCGCGGAAAGCGAACGAGGAGAAGATTGAATCAGTGGAGGATTTAGAAAGTCATTTTTTAGAGATGAAAAGCGTAGAGTTAGCGGACGTGGTCGTCTCTCCGAGCGAGTATTTGTTAGATTGGATGGAAGGGGAGGCGGGATGGACGCTGGCGGAGAACGCGTTCGTGCAGCCGTACGTTTTGCCGGTGGAGGCGAAAGAAGCCGTGAGAGAGGCGCTGGACGTGGAGAAGTACGTCAGAGATCGGTTGGGTCACACGAGTATAGGCGAAGGAGGAGGAGGAGGAGGAGAGAGAGTAGATGTGAAGGAATCCATAGCAGGTAAGATTACGTCTTGGTTAAGGAGCGCGCTGATGGGGGAAAAGAAAATAGAAGAAGAGAACGTAGAAGTAGCAGTAGAAGAGAAAGAGAAAGAAACGGACGACAATGAAGACGAACGAGAAGAATCAGCCACCATCGAATTAATTCAGGAGTTTGTCTTTTTCGGACGATTGGAAACGCGAAAAGGTGTTATTTTGTTCTGCGACGCCATCGACGCTTTACTTCGTAAACTCGATGTGAAACCGTTCAAAGTCACTTTTTTGGGTTCCGATAGAAACAAAATCGATCGCGAACCGTCGAAACGCTTCGTCGAGCGTCGTTCGCGTCCGTGGCGAGAGGAGAAAAACAGAGCAAAAGTGACAGAAGTGAACGTATTCACGGAGAAGAACTCCGCGGAAGCGTTGCGGTATTTACTCGAGAAAGGAAAGAGGCGGTTGGCGGTGTTGCCTTCGCTGGTGGAAAATTCACCGTTGAGCGTGTTTGAGTTGTTCGGCGTGAACGCGCCGTTCATCGCTTCCGACGCCGGTGGTATGCCTGAGCTCGTGAAGCGAAGAACAAACGTTGTTTTAAGCAAGTATGAAAAAAAAGAGTTTGACATTTTGTTCCCAAGAAATTCCGTCAACGCGTTGTCGGAAAAGTTGAGAGAGATTTTAGACCACGGCTTTGTTACGAACGCCTTTGAAAGCACCGTCGATGTCACCAAAAACGAACAGAGATGGGTGCAGTTTCACAAAGATGTGGCCATGTCGCGCGAATTGATGCTCAAATCTTCACCTTCTTCCTCCTCCCCAGGCGCCGCAGTTCTTCGGAGAATGAAGAAAATTACCGAGGAATCCGAGATGGTTCGTGACATCGTCGATATGAGAGCGCACAACGTCTCCAAAGGCATACTCATCGTTGTCGCCACGAGAGACGTGGACGAGAAACTCGCGAGAACGTTAAAATCCATTTCCAAACAGAAACACGTGAAACCGAAAGCTGTCGTCGTGTGCACCTCGAGCGAGCGGAACCCAGCGTTTCATCAAGTGGACAAAGACAGCAAAAATCTCGATTACGATTTGAGTGTGGTTGAAAAGATTGGCGCCTCGTTGGCAGTCTGTCGTAATTTTGCATTCAAAACGGCCATTTTGAATCGAGAGAAGAATGGCTTCAGCGAAATTGCATTTGTGGATGCCGGGAACGTGTTGGAGCCGCACGCGTTGCGCGTGTTTCAATCCGCTTTGTTTCGGTTCGATGCGAACGTTGTGACCTCGTTCGCGCACGTCTACGACGGGACCTCTGCGCTCGCCGAAGATGCGGATATCCGGAAGTTAACCTCGGCGAATATGCGCCAATTTCAACCGTTCTTAGGCGCGGCATTTCCAGTCGCTACGACGAGAAATTGCATGGGCGGTCCGGTATTCATGGTCACTTTAAACTCATTAATCAATCACGCCGGTTTGGTCTTATTCGACAAAAGTCACTCGGATGGCTACGACGTGTGGGAGATTCTCTCACGATTGACATTAAACGGCGCGAAATTAGAGGTCATTCCTCGAGCCATGTTCTGGACTGGATCGGTTATGAAAGGGACTAAATATACCAAAGACGACCGCGCAGGTCGTTTCGCGACGGAAAAATTAAGAGAAGCGGTCAAGAAAGCGCCTTCGCCGGCGGAATTTCGCCCGATTTTTCGAGAAGAGAAGGAAAAGGATGAACTGTAAAATTTGTAACGATACGATAAAATACCTAGGTACTAGTACAACACGCGGCATACAACAATCTAACTCGTTACAATGGAGAACGACCGGCTAATACTATACATCCTTTCTTCTTACAACAACGGCATCGGGAGTTTCTTCGAGGCGTTCACCAACTCCTTCGAGTGATTCGCAAACCAAACGCGATCTCTTTTCACGCATTCAATCAACATCTTCGGTCTCGAGACGTCGCCGCTGTGCCCGGTACCTTTACCTGCCGGTTTAAACTGGACGAAATCGCAAACCTCCAAATCAAAAACTTCCAACAACGTTTGGATTTGCGAATAGTGTTCCAAGCATCTTGTTTTCTGTTGAATCTTTCGCGTGTACGGACACTTGACCTCTACGATCTTCCCGCTTTCAGTCAATCCGTCCGGCGACGCGCCTAGAAACCAATATTCTCCATCGTCGTGCGTTTTCAAACCGCACGGAATGCACACTTCGCCGGTAATCGCCTCGTAATGTTTTATCGCGATTTCCTCGTAATAATCGCCGTGCTTCGTCGCCGGCACTTTATTCATCGCCGGTGGTATCGCTATTCGATTCGCGCGACCGTCGTCACCCATCTCCTCGTACCGTTCTCTCTGTTTAAACTTCTTCTCCATAATTTTATCCATCGTCATATCTCTCCTCTTTTCCAAACCAAGAATCCCTCCCACGTCCGACGCGGTGACCATCGCGACGCGTTTCCGAAACCACGCGTCCGATAGCTGTTTCGGATACCTCTTTTCATTTTCCTCCTGTAGTACCCGTTGTAAAATCGCTTTGCCTCTCTCTTCGTCGTATTCAAACGACGACAAACCATTATCATCGTCTTCTTTACTAACATCTCCTCCTCTGTTCTCGCTGTCGTATCGCACGTAAATCTGCGCGTTTTCTTTCGACTTTGCGCGTCGTCGTCGCAAAGCTTCGCCGCCTTCGAGCACACTTCTTTTTCCGTTCAACTCCGCGACGGAAACCCCTAATTTCAACTCCAATCGTTCCGCGAGAGGGAGTCTTTGCTTTCTCGGCGCGTCGCGGTTTTTCGCCTTGTTCGAGCGAGACGGGTGCGCCTGGCTCGTTGTCGTGCGCATTCGGAGCTGGGAAGACATTCTTCTCTTCCGTCTGTCTCTCTCTTTCTTTACGTAATGGGGAAAGGAAAGAGAAAAAAATGCAAAACAACACTCACAAGCGGCCGCTGTAAAACAAAAGTTCGAGGAAACGAGAGACAAAAAA
>CEWB01021114.1_pt1 | contig 13791 bp, 9 predicted proteins | sample 530831 | NCBI WGS metagenome assembly CEWB01 (sample SAMEA2621013, study PRJEB7988) | marine metagenome | biome: marine biome (ENVO:00000447); feature: surface water layer (ENVO:00002042); material: "saline water (ENVO:00002010), including plankton (ENVO:xxxxxxxx)" | depth 5 m | reverse complement strand
ATCAGGCAACGGTTCCGTCGGGGTACTGAGTCATTCCGGCAAAGTGGATTTGAATCCGACCGTCCTCATTGAGGACCCAGCTGTCAGCGAATCTCATCTTTGCCTCACCTCCAGGAGTTTGCATGGTGATGGCTTCAACAATCATCAATGTCGTTGGATTTTCGGTTTCAGCCCAGAAAGCAATCTCAGTATCCAAACCTTCGATCCCTAAAATCCCTTGAAAATGAACTTCAAGTTCTTTGCGTCCACGAAAATATTTCGGGGTCTTTTCGAAGCTAGATATTAGAAGTCCGTCATCGGCATATTGTGCCAAGAGGCCATCTATATCCTTCTTTAAAATCAAGTTAATATGTTCACGATAGAGATCGCCGAGTTTGCTTTGGGGAACATTTTTCATGAGGAGTGTCCGCGTGATTTTGTTAAATTAATGGTCAGATTTTCCTGGAAGATCTTGCTTACAGCTTGCAAGATCCAGGTTCATATGTCATGAAATTCACAACATATTTGGAAACGGCCAAGGACCCATCTGCTTGGCGACGCACCTGCCAGGTTTGGTCAGCATCCATCATCAGACGAATGCTGCGAGCTTCCGGAGCATTCCAGATGCTGGCATGCCAATTCACAATAACGTGTGCTTCACAGCCAGAATCATTTTGGTCAATGATATCTGCAACCTTCAGAGTATGTTCTTCGTCAAAGAATATATTTATTACGTTGTTATACCAGCCTGAATAGCCTTCAAAACCTTCCACTGTTGCTTCAGGGAATACGAGTTGTACATCTTTGGTGATCAACGGACGAAAGCTTTCCAGTGGAGCGTGAATGTCGAGCAGACGGTACCAATTGGCTGCAAAAGCCCAGAGTTCAGGGTGAGAGATCATGATGAATGAGAAAAAAAGAATGGTGTAGTTTTACTGACCGCAGTGCACGCCTACCAGCTCTGGATGGACGTCGCCAGCCAGAACAAGGTTGATGAGATAGGGACCGTTGTGGTCCAGCATTCTGTCGATGGCACCATCGATTTGGTCAGGGGTTGAAACAGATTCAGCCTTGACCCCGAGTCCTTTTGCAATCTCGTGGAAGGCCACCTGTGGGGTTGACAAATCAAATGCTAAGGGGAAATCACGTCCTTCAATACCACGCTCTTTCCAGAACTGTTTGATGTTGGCTTGCAGAAGACGATAGGAACGATTCTGACAAACAACAAACTTGGTGTTAACGCCGTGTCGAGCGGCTGTCCATAACGTTTGGATGGTATACATACTCCCACCATCACCGGAGAAAGCAATCACACATCGGTCAGGTTGAGCAAGCTTTGCTCCGATGCCTCCAGGGAAGCCAGTCCCCAGCGATCCACCCCGTGTCATCATCCGGTCACCAGCTTTACGACCAGGAAAGTATTTACTGACAGGAGGAGAATTGGTTAATGCTTCGTCGAAAATAATTGTATCTTTGGGTGCTTTCTCTGAGAGCCTTTTGATGAATGGACCGGAGCGCATTAAGACGGTCTTACCATCAATCTTTGGATTGTTGAGATCCTCTGGAATTCCATAGAGTTCATCCACACTGTTGTTGACAACTGGAGATTCTGATTCATAGGTTTTTCGACGTATTTGTGATGAATCATGCCACTCTCCAGGCAGGGCTTTGACTAAAGGTAAAAGCGTTTTGATCACACTGCCCGGGCGGGCAACGTAGGAAATGTCAACGCGATGATTTTTGGCAATATTATTGACGTTAGTATCAATATGTACAATCTTTGCGTCGTCGTTAAAAATATCTCCTAGGTCAGGAAATACTTCGGGGAGTAAATAGCAGCCCAGGGCAATGCATAGATCGCAGCTTTTTGTGATGGGCAGGCTTGCACTGCCGAACATATGGCCCGTACTTCCATAATTCAGCAGGTGGTCGTCAGGGAAGTTGATTTCTCCACCATCTGCTGAATAAACCTTGGCTCCTAAAATTTCTGCTAGTTCAACAAGCTGATCAACTCCATGCGTCCATGCAACACCATCGCCAGCTAAAATAATCGGATTGTTTGAAATTTTTATTAGGTCAACAACTTGTTGCAGGTCCGCTTCAGTTGGTGAGGTATCGTAACTGGGGATATGTGCAGGGAAGATTGTTTCAGTGATCTCGCTATCCAGCATATCTTCTGGAAGGCATAGATACACCGGTCCACATGGTGGTGTGCAAGCAATTTTGATGGCACGTCTCAACATCCTCAGCAAACTGCTTGGGTGCTGAACCATGGCAGACCATTTTGTGACGGGCTCAGCCATAGCAACCAGGTCAGCTGCCATTTGAGCATCCATCGCTTGATACTTAATGCCCGCGTCCCCTCCAATCACAACCAGTGGTGCCTGGCCCTTCATGGCTTGATAGAGATTTCCAATGGCATTCCCGAGCCCTGGAGAACTGTGAATCTGAACTAGTGCAGGCTTGAATCTTGATCTCGCGTATCCATCTGCACAGAGAACAGCGATCGACTCTTGCAACGTCAAGATGTATTTCATCTCCGGAACATCGGAGAGTGCGTCGAGAAATCCTTGCTCAACGGTTCCAGGATTTCCAAACATATGGTCAATCCCATTGGCTAGGAATTGCCTCAGAATTGCTTCGTGGCCACGCATGGGTACATTTCCGAAAGACAAAGGCCGTATATAGAAATACGACCTTGGAACAGTAATTAATAAAGTAAAACTATTACCAGCCGAATTTACGCAACCCTTCTTCGAGAACTTTTACCATTAACTCGCCAACAAGTGTGGAATCTTGAGTGGAACGACCTGTGAGGAAGGGGTAGTCCAACACTGTGGAGAGAGTACGACCGACTCCTCCATGGTATTTACCATTGGGACCTGTTGCATCCCTGAGGATGTACTCCAAGGGATAGAATGGAGGACCAAAGTTTGCAGAAGTGTTCATCGGCTCGCCATCGTAGCCATACATTTGTGCGAATCCTGTACCTTCTTTGTAGTCGTATTCACGAGCATGTCCAGTAACGTTCTTGCCCCAAATAATGCTCTTGCGATCGCTCCATTCACGTGAGAATGCGAGACATGTGACGCAATAACATTCAGCAGCTATAAGTTTATCGCGATTAACGTAACCCAAGATTAAATTATGCAAGCGCTCATTGTTGACCATATCAACCATGGGCCCGCTACCGCCTGGAAGAAGAAGTGCATCATAAGGATCAACAAATTCTTTCCAGAACTCTTCGCGAGTGTTGAAAAACTCTTCTAAATTATGACCAAATTTATCACTATTAAAATATGGCATTAAGGGTAGCTTTTCCGAAAGATTGATCGGATTAGCTAGTAGATCGGAACCATCTACTTCTTTGGTTCTCTTGGCAAAATGAGCACTTGTTACACCCTTATCCAGTGGAGGGTCAATGTAGCTTTCATCCATGCTGGGAGGAAGCGCTACAGGCTTTCTCCCATTTGGAGTCATAAAGTCCAGGGAATAGCCCGCCGAAGCCAGGACATCCAAGGGGCCTACAAGCTCCTCTCCCCAGTACCCCCACTCGGAAAGAACAACGAGAATCTTTTTAGACATTTTGGTGCGAGAACTATGTCAACGAACCGATGTAATGCATGGATAGGCGCCAGGCCACACGATGCACTGGTTCTCTTCTAAGCTAGTTAGGTTTGTTGTTTTTGGCATGTAAACAGAGATACTGATCTCTGAACTTTTGTTAGCAATTGAAGATATATGGGCTTTGCTTTGTTTTTGGTGATTGCCCTAATTGTTGAGCTCTTAATGGTTGAGCTTTGTGTCTTTGGTAGGACATAGTCCTGCTTGGCTGCATGGTGACTGCTAAGAGAGGTTATCTACATGTATTGCTGGTGTATCAACTTCCTTCCTTCTCTTCAGAGCATTTGGACTCGTCTTCGATCCAGTCACTCAGTTTGATTGGCAATGTTCATAGAAGAAGGTGGAGATGGAATCCTTTTGATTCAGAACTTGAAATGGTTCAAGTTTCCCCAACGGTTTGGCAAGTTTCGCTTCCTGTTATGGGGATCCAGCCGCCCGAAGTGACTGGTTGCTATTCAATACGATTTGTTGTCAATCATTCTCCGCAGAATCAGCTTAAATTCAATGTTTTCGAATCTGATATCGGGGAAGATCTTCAGTGGCCTTTGGAACAGACCAAGGATGGCAGCGGCCTGCATAATATAAACTTTAAGTCTAAAGTGTCTCAAGTTATAACATTTGAGGTCGATACGAAAGATATGAGATTGAAACTTACTCCTAGTGCGGGTGTTGATGCTGTTGAGGTTGTCACAACTTTCTCTAGCTACCAGCTCAATGGTTTTGTCTGGGATTCATTGAATATGTTTGAGAAGTTTGATCCTCGGATCAAAGGGAGAGACTTTGAGCGGAAGTCCGATATTCTTTGGACTATTGATGTTCCTCTATTGAAGAATGGTGGGATCGACTTTAGAGCTGATGGCGTCTATCAATTTCTTATATCAGCCAATCAGGAGGAGGATTTTGGATTCTCTGCTTTGAATGATGGGAAAGGCTCACTCGTTCAGGGAACAGGTTTTGGAAGTAGTCATGGAACATCTTTTCATTCAGGCTGCACCGTGCGTGTTTACGAAGATGCGGTATATCGCTTTAGTTTGATTAACCCAATGTCACCATCGCCAACTGTTTCTATTGAATATCTAGACAAGAAACAAGCTTCGGGTAAGTCACCTGAGCTTCTCAATGAAAGAACGAGTTATCAGCTGTTAGGCAGCATTTTCGATCAGAATCAATTCGACCCTACTGATCCTGCACGTGAAATGCATCCTGTTGCTGGGACTTCCAATCTTGGGATGGTAACTCATGTCAAAGCAGGCTTCCATGTTGTCAATATTGGAATCAGTGCAGAGCTTTTCCTTGACACCATGGGGTTGGGTTGTTGGCTCGATCATGAGACCTCTCAGCCACAGAAATCACTCCAATGCACTACCTGGCATGGCAAGCCCCATGAATTAAATATCTGCTTTGAACTTGATAAGGATTCTACTCTTGAATTCATATTTGACCCCTCTACTGATAGATTAACAATTGATGTTGTTGAGGGTGATGCTTTCTTAAAGGCTGTTGATTCAATCAATTCTTTGTCTTTGGTCGGTTCCTTTGATACTCCAATGTCTGCATGGGATCCTACATCCGTGCTGAATATTATGAATCCTCTGGGGCCTGGTCGGTTTGAAAGGATCCTCGAGCTAGAAGCAGGCAAAACATATAATTATAAATATGTCGCTAACTCTTCTCCGTGGGCGCTTGTCTACGCAGACTATGAACTCGACTGTAAGGGGTATGACTTTGCAGGGTCTAATCCGTCTTCTGCAGATCCAAGTTTGAGTGATTTAAATCTTTTTGGTCAACTTACATCACATGGAAATCCACCAGCGCTTGAATTTACACCAACACATTCTGGATGTTATCGATTTTATGCTGATCTCATTGTTGGTGGCTACTCCGTTATGCCTTTTTAATTGGCTTTATAATTGACATTGAAGGCGATGCATACTCTCTCGTCTTCTTGTATTGTTGGTATTGTTAAATGAGGTAAGTAGCTTGGAAACAAAATCATAAGGCCTTGATATGGAGAAATAGAAAGTGCTTCTGAAGATGGAAAAATAATATTACCACACTCCTTCTCTTCTGATTCTGTTTCTAACGATGTTTTCAGATAAATGACTCCGCTCAGTATTGATTCTGGATGGGTGTGTAGTTTTTGGTGTCCGCCTATATTTAAAATAACGCCCCATCCGCTAAGCTCGGCTTTCATGCTTTCGTTAAATTTGATTGATGGAATATTTTGTTCTTTGCAATATTCCCTTGCTAATATTTTAATCTTTGCACAAAGCAGTTCCGCGGAATGATGTGTTGAGTTTTTCAATATTTCGTATGTTTGAAAACCTTTTATAGTGGGTTTCCCTGGCCGATCTTTTATCAATGACTCATTGTTTTTGACGAGATGATAAAGTGAGTTTAAGTCGATGCTTTCATCTAAAGATAAATCCCATTTTTGCACCATGTGCTTGGGCGAAAAGTGTTTTATCTCTCCAAATTGAGATCGATAATTTGTTTTGAGGTGGCAAATGCAAGACAGGTAATTATTCATGTTGTTATTGTGTACACTATCCCTGAGGAGATTGGCCGCTTCACGATGATCCCCGGATGCAATTTTTGCATAGAATTCTTCGAATATGGTTCCTTTTGGTTCGATTTGATTGATTGCGTCTAACGCCTCGGGTGCATTCGGATTGATATCAAGACACTTCTGGAACAATTTTTTTGCGGATGATATCTCTCCAATTGTTGCTAACATTTTGCCGTAGTTATAGTATGCGAGAAATTCTGTTGGGTTGTTTTTGATGATCTCTTGGTGGATTCTCTCCGCTTGTTCAATGCTTCCCATTTCTATTTCGCAGATTGCTAAGTTTGTAAGAAGTGAAGCGCCTCTCCCGGACAATCGCATTGTTGTTTTAACTGTCTGAGTGGCTTCGTTTAGTCTTCCTGCTTCGATTTGCAGTGTGCTTAGTAGAATTGACGTTTCTGAATTTTCAGGATGCCGAATATGCAGTGTTGTAAGTGCATCAATTGCTAGTGTCTTGTTCCCGCAACGGATGGCCGATTGGCTTGCGATTAAAAGTAGTTGAGGGTGCACATGAGGATAGTCTTTTTTTGCAATCTTCTTCTTAAAAGTATCAATCACATTTTGATTTTTGCCCTGCATGTGCAGAAGTCTACATAAATTAAAGATAGCTTCCGGCGGTTCTCCCTCTAGTTCAGCGGCTTGCCTGAAATATTTCTCGGCCAAATACATGTTTCCACTCTGAGCCGCTTGCACACCTAACTTGCTGATTGCCGCGAAATTACTCATTTGAAATATAAAGAAAAAAGGCATGCTTTCGCACGCCTTTCGAGTGATCTTAATAGGTGTTAGCGCTTGAGTCTATCAATCAAGGACTGTAAACTCTTCGTCTAGCTCAGCATCCTTGAGAGATTGGTTGATAACCGAATTCAATCCTGACAGTTGGATTGTGAAGGAAGCTCCACGCTGTTGTTTGGTAAACAGGAGATAGTTCCAACCAGTGTCGTCAATCGATTTGAGATTGGTCATATCCAGAACGATACCCTGAAGATCAGAAAGTTTTTCTACTTCTTTTCTCATTGTTGGTAGCTTGGAACGGGTCAAATCACCATCAAGTGCAAACTTGGCAATTCCGTTTTCGAAGCTCATCAGGTCAGCACTGAACCCCATTCCTGCCGGTTCAATACGAACGCGAACACGCAGTGGCTTATCGGACTCTGGCAGATTCACGATCATTTGATCACGATCAAAATCCGTGTAGCTCTTGTCGTCGATCCAAACTTCTCTGAGTTCGACACTTCCTGCAGGTAGCAGATCAGGCGCTACCCGAAGTTTGTTATCGGGCCAACCTTGGGGGTCAGGACGGAAGTAGAAGTCCATCGGTTGCTTGGTGACAAGCAAATTGGAGTAGATCGCTGCAAGAAAGCACAGTTCGAACGAGTGATAACCAGCCATGGAGTGGCTTCCCTTGCCACGCTCTGAACCGAGTGCATATGGCTGGCCGTTGGCAAGAACATTGAAATAGATGCCACCAGACTCATAGTCAAGGAACCAACCGTTGTAGAAGGCTGAACCTTCTCGGGCGTATTGCAGATACTCAGGCTTGTCGTCGTAGACACCAGCCATGATGTAATAAGCCAGGATTCCTTGCTCCTGTTGCCACCAGGCTTTTCGATCGTGCCAGACACGACGGTAGTTCTCTTCACCGTCTTTCAAGGTCCTTTCCATCATGTCGTACCAGCCGCCGCGCTGGTTGTCGCAGCCTGCAGGTGGAATCGCGTCAGCTATTTGGTGAGCAAAGGTTTTGTAGCTTTCCTTTGGGTTAAGGCTGTGCATCCGCGTGAGGTTCCATGCAACCTTGAGGTTGTGTCCTACAACGCAGCGTGCTTGATGGATTCCCCACTTCAGGTCATGTGTCCAGTCCTCATAGAACTTTTCGTTCATGAAAGGGCTGTAACCATAGTCGGGGAAGTGCTCACAAATGGTGTCGAAGGTATCTTCGAGGAACGTTGCGTAGCTCTCTTCGCCGGTGGCTAGATAAAGATTGATCAGATAGGCCGGCGCGTGGTCACCAACGGAGTTCCAATTCTTTTTGGCTCTGTTGACGCCTAGGGAATCTGCCTTGGCATCAAAGGTGACAGGGTCAACGTGTGAGTAGTAACCACCATATGGACCGTGATCTTTGTAGTACCGGTTCAGGAAAGCGATGGTGTCATCAATATCGTGGCGAATGCCTTCCCCACCGGTGAGACGCCATGTCTGTGTCGGTCCTGCCAACGCATAAATCTGTTCGTAACAAGGGATGGCATTTCCACCTTCGTCACCACCAGCCGTAGAGCCCATATACTTGCGAACACTACCGTCATCTTGAACATCAATCTGGCTATACCAATAGCAAATACCCTCGCTCTTGTTTTGGTGACGGAAATGACGCTGCATGTACTCAGTGCCTTTGACTGCTGCTTCGAGAGCACGCTCGTCACCGGTAATCATGTAAGCGGTTGCAAAGCCGTAGACCAACCGAGACATGGTATCCAGGTTTTGGACGCCATCCTGCTTTTTACCCTCGGCACTTAGATCTGTACGGAACTTTTTGAAATCGATTGCCTCACCTTCGACAACCTTGAACTGAGCTTCTAAGTAAAAATTGAGTAGTTGTTGTATTTGGTGAATCCACCAGTTTTGATCTTCGAAACGTAGATCATTTTTGTTGCGACCAAACAGCAACATGTGCTTGGCCTCAAACTTCAGACTATCGGATTCTGGGTAGAACAATCCATAGACATGAATGAAACGATCTTCAACCAAAATTTGTTGTAAATCTGGCGAGACTTGAAAAGGCTCTCCCAGGTTGCGTACCAACTCTGCGTAGCAAGCATCAGTAATTTTTACGGTGAACATCCGTCCATCGGATGTTTCCAGTTCGATCATCCCCTTGCAGTCAAAAACTTCTGGGTAAGAAACTTTGCGGATGTAACCTGCAATGAGATCTGAGAAGGGGAAAGTCAGTTGGTTCTGAGAGGTCATGTTTTGATGTTGATAAGATGAATGAGTCGTTTTTGATGTAGTTAAGCGAAGTGCTCAGCTTGTTGCTCGCGACGAAAGAACAACAATGCTGCGACCTGTGACGACATAACTGGTGTCATCAATAGCAACTTGCTGGTCTCGTGGACAAATGTCGTCTGGAGAAGGGAGGGAGGTGTCTATGGCACGATGCCATTTCAGTCCAGAAGTTTGTGGTATCTGGAATTCGATTCCCTCCCAATACATATTGAACATTACGTGGATATTGGCTGTTTGGTCTGTGTCTTCTGCTGTGTCACCAAGCGTCATTGCGAGGCATCGTGCTTCTGGATCATTCCATCCAGGATTATTGAGTTGAGTCCCATGCCATGACACATCGTAGAGACCAAATTTATTGCAAGCTCCTGTGAAATAGCGCCCTTTAAAATGATCAATGTAAGATTTTCTTTTCTCCATGATCATTGACCAGAAACGGATCATTTCCTTGCTTTCTGGACTTGCGATTTTGTTCCAGTCGAACCAGTTGATTTCGTTGTCATGGCAGTAGGTGTTGTTATTGCCTCCTTGACTTCTCATAAACTCATCCCCCGCAACCATCATGGGAACGCCCATCGAAAGCATATGGATGGTTGCGAAATTCTTCACTTGCCGTTTGCGGAGATCATTGACCCATTGATCATCAGTTTCTCCTTCGATTCCACAGTTCCAGCTGCAGTTGTCATCGATACCATCATTACTTCCTTCTCCATTTGCCCAGTTGTTTTTTTCGTTATAAGCAGTCAGGTCGTACAGCGTGAATCCATCATGAGCTGTGACGAAATTGACGCTATTGGTTGGTTCATGGTGACGTCCCTGATAGAGATCGGCACTTCCGGTAATGCGGCCTGCGACCTCTCCGATAATGCCTGGTTCTCCTTTAATGAAGTTTCTAATGCAATCTCGATACTTCCCATTCCATTCTGCCCATCGTGCGCCTGGGAACGAACCGATCTGATACAGCCCTGCAGCATCCCAGGCCTCTGCAATCACTTTGGACTGTCCGAGCAGATCATCCAGCTCAATGGACCAAACCACAGGCGGATGCTCCATTGGAGCTCCATCTTCGCCTCTGCTGAGGACTGAGCCTTCGTCAAACCTGAATCCATCAACGTGCATCTCTTCAACCCAGAAGCGGAGAGAATCGATGATCAGTTTTTCACCAACGGGATGGTTGCAGTTGAAGGTGTTGCCACAACCTGTGTAGTCGTAATAAAATTCACGGCTACCATCTGAGCCTGTTAGGTAGTAATAAGACGAGTTGTCAATCCCTTTGAAGCTGAATGTAGGTCCTTGATGGTTTCCTTCGTCTGTGTGGTTGTAGACCACATCGAGAATGACTTCAATTCCTGCTTTATGCAGTGCCTTGACCATATCTCGGAATTCATTGATGTGTTTACTGGTATCTGTATTAACGCAATACCCTTGATGGGGAGCGAAGTATCCCATTGTGCTGTAACCCCAATAGTTCACCAATTTGCGCCCCTCGTGGATTTTGGTCACATCGGTGTGATCAAAACTGCAAACGGGTAGCAGTTCTACTGCGGTGATTCCAAGCTCTTTCAGATACGGAATCTTTTCAATCAAGCCAAGATAAGTACCTGGACATTCGACACCACTGGTTGGACTTTTTGTGAATCCTCCGACGTGCATTTCATAGACGATGGTCTCTGCCATCGGCCTTTTTAAAGGCTGATCGCCCTCCCAATCGTAATTTGTAGTATCGATTACCACGCTCCTCATGCTTTTTTGAAGGTTATCTCCAGGCACGCAGGCAGCACCTCGATCCCATAGATCGAAGCAGTTGCCTTTGGAATATGGATCGATCAGAACTTTTTCAGGGTCGAATCGATGACCGTTTCTTGTTTCACGAGGACCGTCAACGCGATAGGCATAGCCCATGCCAGCCTTAACGCCTTCGATAAAGGTGTGCCATATGTTAAAGCTTTTGTTTGCTCCCTGATCCAGATCGATCACTCGGGAGGGCTCAACATCATTTGGTTTATTGAAGATCAGTAGTTGAACCTTGGTTGCACTACTGCTGTATAAAGCGAAGTTCACCCCATCATTTGTAACTGTGCTGCCAAATGGATGTGGTGAACCTTTATAACGCCTGAACGGAGTTCCAGCAGGCTCAAGGGGATTCCCTCTCAGTTGTTCAGTTTTTGATGGGATTGATGTTTGTACCATGATTGTTTTGATTGAATGTGGAGGATGTTTGATTTGGACTAATTATGATTCCATTTGCCCTAATAGAACAATGAGATTCTCGTTGAAGTAAACGCTCTTGGCACTTCCCTGGCTGTTGTAAATCCAGACAGTTACTCCTTGATGTCGGATTCTTTTTTGTGTTGCTGGTATCCCAAAAAATGGTCTTACATGATCTGCTTCAAACGTCCATCTGTAAGCATTGACCTCACCTTCGCGCTTTGATTCGGTGATTTTCATTTCTACATTTTTAAATGCATTCCAATATGTCGCCATGAAATTTTCATATTGATATGGGCTTTCTCCTTCACTGAGAAGCAATGGATGGTTAAATCGGAAGTTGTATGTTAATTGGTCGCGTGTTGCTATTTTTCGGGATGCGCTTGTAGGAAATTGTTGTGCACTTGCGAGGCTTGCAGCAGCATTGTTGTATATACTTGTACAATCTTTGACTCCCAAATCATGGATTATTTTCAGCGTATCTTCGTTTGCAAGATTTTCTCGTAATAAAGTTCCGTCTGCCCTGATCCAGCTCACTCCTTCAATGACAAAGGCATTTCCCGTCGCAGGTAGAGGACCTTTTGGAGTACTTAAGGGCTTATCGCCAATGTGAGTGCCTGTTCCTGTCCATAGGCCAAGGATCAAATCATCGAAGCACCATTTGTGGTGTACATCGAGGTGAACATCCGGGAATGCTCCATGGAGACCAGTTACCTCCTCCTCAAAACCCTTTGTCCCCTTAAAAACCTCAGGATGAGTCGGTATTGTAAATATAAATTCCTCGTCCATTATTTGAGGTATTACGTCAATCTTCGCGCCGTTCATCACCTTCTGGTAGTAAAGGTTTGATAGTTTTTTATTCCCTTTCTTTCCTTGATTTAGCATGTGTAAATTAGAGTCTATGATTTCTTTGTAGCTGTTTCACGTGCGATTTTTTCCCTCTTAAGGATTTTGTGCGATTTCCTTCATTTTTCTTCTTTTTGTCTTCAGACGATGATATTTGATGACGGTCTCCTTGGGTTGGCTAGATTTAATATTATTTACTAATAGTATTCATGTCTGAATACTTGGTTGTTGGAGCTGGCGCAAGCGGTTGTGTAATTACTAGGCGATTAGTTGATGCTGGCCATTCCGTTACCTTGGTAGAGGCAGGTGAGTTGCGGCAACGCGACAGCAACATTGACCATATTGGTGGTTTTACTAATCTGTGGGGGTCTAGGGCTGATTGGGCTTATCAAACAATAAAGCAGAAAGGTCTTGCGGACCGTTCGATAACAATTAACCAAGGCAAAGTTGTTGGTGGCAGTTCAGCTCTGAACGCCATGATGTACGTCCGTTGTCACCATTCGAATTATCATCAATTAGAAGAAGCTGGCGGAGCTAACTTTTCTTTTGCTTCATCACGCAGAGCACTTTCAAGAATTGAAAATTACTTGGATGGTCCGCGAGCTGGACGATATACATCTGGGTTGATGAAGGTTCGCAATTGCCCTGATCCAGCTTCTTATTCTCCTGAGTTTCAGCAATCCGCTAGTTCACTGGGATTAGAGGCTAACGATTGGGATTACAATGGTTCTGTACAAGAGAACGGAGCTGGGCCTCTACAGTTCAACATTGATGAAGCTGGTCATCGTCATAGTGCTTTTAATGCCTATCTCCAGCCAGTTTTATCGTCTAACTTATTGACCGTACTTGATAAATCTGAGGCCAAGAGAATTATCCTTGATTCACAGGGTAAAGCATCTGCCGTTGAGATTACTTCTGCTGACGGTTCTCATCATACTCTCCATGCTGATTGCAAAATTATTCTGAGCCTTGGTGCCTTTGGCACTCCGCTTCTCTTGCTTCGTTCTGGTATTGGCCCTGATAGTGCCTTTACCAAGTCTCCAACAAAGCAAGTTCTAAAGCTGGATGCAGTTGGTCAAAATTTAATGGATCATCTCCAGTTACCAGTTATTTATCAACTCAAAAAATCTATTCCAAATCCCACATTGTTAACCGGTAATGTGGCTTTCCTTAATCTCAATAATAATGGTTTGGGTGGAGCACCTGACTTACAACTTAACTTTACTCCAGCAGCCCCTACTCCCTTGCAGCGGTTTTTGCCTCCACTACCCAGCGAGGTGATGATTTTTCTTCCTATTTTAGTGCAGCCAAAGAGTATCGGTTCGCTAACGCTTGATGGTCATAATAATCCTGTGATCGATCCTCAATATTTGTCTGAATCATCTGATGTAGATGTTTTGATGAAAGCAATTGATTTCTGTCAACAGCTTGCTAATTCGGAGGGGTTGAGTTCGCTGGCAGGTGATCCTCTATTACCCCCCAAGGATGGATTGGAAGATTATGTTCGTTCCAATGTGAGCACATTATGGCATCCTGTTGGGACATGTCGTCTCGGCTCAAATCCAAAGACC
>CEWB01017548.1_pt1 | contig 13799 bp, 9 predicted proteins | sample 530831 | NCBI WGS metagenome assembly CEWB01 (sample SAMEA2621013, study PRJEB7988) | marine metagenome | biome: marine biome (ENVO:00000447); feature: surface water layer (ENVO:00002042); material: "saline water (ENVO:00002010), including plankton (ENVO:xxxxxxxx)" | depth 5 m | reverse complement strand
AGAAGTGACACTAGGTAGCCTAACCGCCGCCTATTTTGATGGTGTTGACGTCTTGGTTTTAAGCCCTGGGTTGTCTCCTGCGATTGAACAGGTGCAGTTGGCGCAACGTGCTGGGGTTGAAGTTATTGGCGACGTAGAGCTATTTGCTCGGTTAAACGAAACCCCCGTTATTGGCATCACCGGCTCAAACGGTAAAACCACCGTGACCTTGCTAACGACGCATATGCTCAACCATTGTGGGCTAAAGGCCGTGGCAGCGGGCAATGTGGGCTTACCCGTACTCGACACATTAGCAAATGACTATGATGTTATTGTGTTAGAGCTCTCTAGTTTTCAGCTTGAAACAACCTCAAGCTTAGCCCTGCAGGCGGCAACTATTTTAAATATCAGTGATGATCATTTAGATAGACACCAGACCTTCGAAAACTACGTGCTAGCTAAACAACGTATATTTCTTCACTGCAACACAGCTGTAGTGTGGCGTGACACAGAACATTGCGCACCTCAAAACACAGTGAATAAACTTAGCTACTATGGGTTGTCTGATGTATCAGAAGGCATTGGGTTTAGAGATAACGCCATTACCTTGCACGGTGAACCGTTACTTGATGCAAACCAAATTCAGCTTGCAGGGACTCACAATGTACTCAATGTGATGGCTTCCCTAGCACTGTGTGAAGGGCTTCAGGCAACCATGAATGTTAATCTGATTGACGCGGCGCAATCGGTGACCACCTTTAAGTCTGCGCCCCATCGTTGTGTTGAAATTGCCAACATTAATGGGGTTCGTTGGATTGATGACTCTAAAGCCACAAACGTAGGGGCAACGCTTGCGGCGCTTCAAGGTTTGGCACCTTTGACTGAAGGTAACATTATTCTTGTTGCCGGTGGCGATGCCAAAGGAGGCGATATTAACCAGCTTGCTGATGTTGTAAAAAACGAAGTGAGCCATATTGTCGCCATGGGCAAAGACGCCCATCAGTTTGCTGCCATGTTTGAACGAACCCAGATAGTAAAAGATATGGACGAAGCCGTAGATTACGCTTTTTCCCATGCTAAGCCTAACGATGTGGTGTTACTGTCACCGGCGTGTGCAAGCCTTGATATGTTCGATAACTACATTCACCGCGCGCAAGTTTTTGCCTCGGCCGTCAAACAAAGGAGCCAAGCATGAGTAAAGCTCCTATCTCAACGGCTAATGCGCCAACAAAGTTAAGCGAGTTATTCGCCGCCCGTCACGATGAAAATCGTACGCAGCAGCCTTACGACACCAGTTTAATGTTGATTGCACTGGCACTGATGAGCATTGGTATTATTATCGTGACGTCGGCGTCTATGCCTGTTGCAGACAGGTTGCATGACAATCCATTTTATTTTGCTATTCGTCACGGTATTTATATCGTGGGTGCGCTCATTGCCGCCATGACAGTATTACAAGTGCCCATGCGATTTTGGCGCATGAGCAACCCCTACTTGTTGTTGGCCGCTATTGGATTGTTGGTTGCGGTATTGCTAGTGGGCCGTACGGTAAACGGAAGTACCCGTTGGTTAGCACTAGGGCCTATTACGATTCAGGCGGCCGAGCCAGCCAAGCTATTTTTCTTCGCCTATTTAGCCGGTTATTTGGTTCGCCGGTATGAAGAAGTCACGGAAAACCTAAAAGGCTTCATCAAGCCATTAGCGGTATTTTTCGTGTTAGCTATGTTACTGCTTATTCAGCCCGACTTAGGCACTGTGGTGGTGATGTTTGCGACCACTATCGGTTTATTGTTCTTAGCGGGCGCCCGATTATGGCAGTTCTTTGCCTTGGTGTTTGCTGGGCTAATGGCGGTGGTTGCACTGATTGTATTTGAAGAATATCGCTTAAAACGGGTAACGTCATTCTTAGACCCTTGGGCCGATCCTTTTGGTGCAGGCTACCAGCTTACCCAGTCGTTAATGGCTTATGGCAGGGGGAATTGGTTTGGCCAAGGGCTGGGTAACAGCCTACAAAAGTTAGAGTTCTTGCCTGAAGCCCATACCGATTTCGTGATGGCAATTTTGGCAGAGGAGTTAGGCTTTGTTGGCGTACTAACCGTCCTTTGTCTAATTTTGTGCATGGTGATTAAAGCACTGCAAATTGGCAATAAAGCTCTAGAGAAGTCGCGACCTTTTGAGGGCTATCTGGCCTACAGTATTGGCATTTGGTTTAGCTTTCAAACCGCAGTGAATATTGGTGCAAGTGCAGGTATTTTGCCTACTAAAGGGCTCACGCTACCGTTGGTTAGTTACGGGGGCTCGTCACTTATTATTATGTCAGTGGCTGTGGCCATTTTATTACGAATCGATTTCGAGCTTCGCGTAGAAGGTGTACAAGCGCTCGATCGCAATGAGCGAAAGCGCAATAAAGTGAAAGCTAAGCCTAAAACCACCGCATCAGACAAGGTGAACGAAACACAAGAGGTCGTCACGCCAGCCACCAAAATTGAAAAGGTAAAGCCTGCTACCGCGGAAGAAGAAGGTAAAGCAGGTATTAAAGCCATACTCGCGAGAGTGGCGCAGGAGGCCGATAATGAATAGACGTTGTCTCATTATGGCGGGTGGTACCGGTGGTCATGTATTCCCTGGCCTTGCTGTCGCAGAAGCATTAGCCCGTTCCGGTTGGCATGTAGAATGGTTAGGCACAGCAGAACGAATGGAAGCTGACGTGGTGCCCAAACATGGCTTCCCCATTCATTTTATTCCTGTGAAAGGAATAAGAGGGAAAGGTCTGAAAGCCAAGTTAACCGGTGGCGTTGCGCTTATCAAAAGTTTGTTTTCGGCACGGCGCATAATCAAGCGCATTCAACCTGAATTAGTGATTGGTTTTGGTGGGTATGCGAGTGGGCCGGGCGGTGTGGCCGCGAAAAGCCTTGGAATTCCCCTCATTATTCATGAGCAAAATGCAGCTGCGGGTATGACCAATAAACTACTCGCTAAGCTAGCCACTCGGGTACTGCTTGGCTTTGATGATGCTAAAGACCAATTTTCAGTGCCTACCGAAAAGCTGCATACTGTAGGAAATCCGGTGCGTGCAGCCATTAGTGCTGTACCTCCGTTACAGTATCGCGAACCGCGTCCGTTAAACTTACTTGTGGTTGGCGGCAGTTTAGGCGCACAAATTCTAAATGAAACCGTACCAGAAGCGGTGAAAGGGTTATCTCATTTAGCTATCCGCCATCAATGCGGAAAAGGAAACCAAGCTACTGTTAAGGGGCTATATCAACAATGGGACGTAAACGCCGAGGTCAGTGACTTCATTGACGATATGGCCGATGCCTACACATGGGCTGACTTTATTGTATGTCGTGCTGGCGCACTGACTGTTGCGGAAGTTGCTGCGGCAGGTCGCGCAGCGATATTCGTCCCTTTGCCACATGCAGTAGACGATCATCAAACGAAGAATGCCCAATCATTGGTAAAGCATAATGCAGCCGTAATGATTGGACAGTCTGTATTAAAACAAAATTTAGGGCAGGCAATCAGGCAGTGGACTACCCACCCCCTCGATTGCATAAAAACGGGTGATTTGGCGCGAGAACGCGCGAACACCCATGCTACTGAAGAAGTCGTTAGCCACTGCAAAGCAGTGGTGGGAGAAGGGGACTAATGGTTTTTAAAACCCCATTTGAAAGCCCGCAAATGCGTCGGGTGAGCAACATCTTTTTTATTGGAATTGGCGGCGCCGGAATGGGTGGCATTGCTGAAGTGCTACTAAACGAAGGCTATAAAATTGCGGGTTCAGATATTCAAGAAGGGCCAATGACTCAGCGTCTAGCAGAACTAGGTGCTGAGGTGAAAATTGGTCACAGAGCTGAAAACGTAGAAGGCATGGACGTAATCGTCGTGTCGAGTGCTATTAACGAGCAAAATCCAGAAATTATCGTGGCACGAGAACAGCGCATTCCTATTATTCGTCGTGCTGAAATGTTGGCGGAGCTCATGCGTTTTAGACATGGTATCGCGATAGCAGGAACCCATGGTAAAACCACCACAACAAGCTTAATTTCCACAATTTTTGCTGAAGCAGACTACGACCCCACATTTGTCATTGGCGGCCTGTTAAACAGTGCCGGAACAAACGCTAGGTTAGGTAAAAGCCGTTACCTTATTGCCGAAGCCGACGAAAGCGACGCGTCTTTTCTCCATTTGCAGCCTATGGTGTCTGTGGTAACTAACATTGAAGCAGATCATATGGACACGTATGGCGGAGATTTCTCAAAGGTAAAAGACACCTTTGTGGAGTTTTTGTCTAATTTACCTTTTTATGGTCATGCAATTGTCTGTGGCGATGACGCCAATATTCAGGAAATTATCCCCCGTATTGGGCGTAACATCACCACCTATGGGTTTAATGCACACAATGATGTTCGTGCTGACAATATCAGTTTGTCATTTGGTAAGGCGAACTTTACCGTTCATCGGCCAGATAAAGCGCCTTTGGATATTACCCTTAACCTTACCGGCAACCACAACGTACTTAATGCATTAGCGGCCATCGCCGTGGCTACAGACGAAGGTATTGATGACCATGCTATTGTCAAGGCATTGGCAAGCTTCGGTGGTATAGGGCGACGTTTTGAACAACTAGGCAGCTTTGCGACTTCAAAAGGCGAGGTCTGTTTGGTGGATGACTACGGCCACCACCCAACGGAAGTAAAAGCGACCATTGCTGCCGCACGGGCTAATTGGCCTGATCGGCGGCTAATGATGGTGTACCAACCACACAGGTTCACTCGAACTCGCGATTTGTATGAAGACTTTGTCGACGTGCTTTCAAGCGTCGATGCCTTGCTGCTGCTTGATGTATACGCCGCCAGCGAACAGCCCATTGAAGGAGCCGACAGCAAGTCTTTATGCCGTTCCATTCGTCAGCGCGGTCAAATTGAGCCTGTGTATGTGGGCGACAAAGGCGCGTTGCCGAGCATCCTTGCCAATATGCTGCAAGACGGGGATATTGTGATGACACAAGGCGCAGGTAACATCGGTCAAATTGCCAAACAGCTCGCGCGCTGTGAAATGGAACCTAGCGAATTGCAAAAGGAAGGTAACCGGTGACTAGCTTTTCATTAAAAAACGCCATCGCTGCTGATGTATTTGGCAAAGTTGCCGTCATGTTTGGAGGCGACTCAGCAGAGCGTGAAGTGTCGCTAAGTTCGGGTACCGCTGTGCTAAATGCCTTGTTGCGCCAAGGTGTAAACGCGGTGGCCTTCGACCCCGCCGCCCAACCATTGACAGATTTACTCACCCAACAAATAGACCGCGTACTCATTATGCTGCACGGTCGGGGGGGAGAAGATGGCTCTATGCAGGGGGCATTACAACTGCTAAATGTGCCCTATACCGGCAGCCGTGTATTAGGCTCAGCACTGGCGATGGATAAAATCCATACTAAGCAAGTTTGGCAAAGCTTGGGGCTGCCCACCGCAAAATATGAAATTGCTGATAAAAGGCACTTTGAAGCTGGATCATGCGGCGCTATAATGGATAAATTGGGGAATGAAGTCATGGTAAAACCGGCCAGAGAAGGGTCGAGTATTGGCATGGCAAGAGTGACAAGCGCTAAACAACTCGATATTGCGATTCAGAACGCATTCAAATATGACAATCAGGTTCTGTTAGAGCAATACATTGACGGCCCAGAGTTTACTGTTTCTGTGATACAGGGGCAGGCGTTGCCGTCTATTCGCATGTCCACCCCTCATACGTTTTACGATTACGCTGCGAAATATCAGGATGACACAACGGAATATTTCTGTCCAAGTGGTTTATCGCAAGATCAAGAAGCCCAGTTAGCCGAATTAGCTACCCGTGCATTTGACGGAATTTCAGGTTCGGGCTGGGGGCGTATCGATGTCATGCAAGACAGCCAAGGGCAGTTTTACTTGCTTGAAGCGAACACGGTACCCGGCATGACAGAAAAAAGTTTGGTTCCCAAAGCCGCGAAAGTGGCGGGATTAACGTTTGATGAGCTGGTTATGGCGATTTTAGCAACCAGCATGGAAGATGAACAAGTAACTGTCATGGCAGGAGCATAACAGGGTGACACAGAACGCAGCCAAAACCCGTTCGAATCACGCGCTTTGGGGTGGCGTTGCCTTTTTATGTATTGTTATTGCGGCATTGGTATTTGGCGGGATTAAAGCCAATCAGTATTTGCAAGATGAGCAGCAAATGCCAGTGCAAGTTATCGATTTTTCTGGTGATTATCAATATATCGATATCACCAAACTAGAGCGCCTTATTCGAGAGGCGCAACCGGGCAGCTTTTTTGCCCTTGATGTAAACGATGTGTTTAGGCTAGTGGAAGCGCAGCCTTGGGTTTATCGAGCGTCTGTTCGTAAGAAATGGCCAAACACCTTAAAGATTTATTTGGTTGAGCAGCAGCCAGTGGCAAAATGGAATGAGGATTTGCTCCTTAACCCTTACGGCGATACGTTTAACGCTGAAGGAAAAGCACTGGTTTTACCCCGTTTATACGGGCCAGGCGGTAGCGAAAAAACCGCACTGGAAGGCTTTAACGCCATGCATGCGTTATTGGCTACCACCAATATGGATATTGCAGAGCTGTCGTTAAGTGAACGATTTGCATGGCAGGTTCAGTTAAAAAACGGCATTGAATTGAATTTAGGGCGTCAAGAATTCATTGACAGGTTACAGCGTTTTATTGATGTATACCCGTTATTGACGCAACAAGAGAAGGCAGTGAAATACGTTGACCTTCGCTATGACACTGGGGTTGCCGTGGGTTGGAAAGCGCCACGTGACAACACCACAAAAGAAGAGAGTTAAATAAACCATGTCAAAACCTGCTGAACGCAATTTGATTGTAGGCTTAGATATCGGCACCAGCCAAGTAAAGGCTGTGGTGGGCGAATTGCTTGATGATGATCAAATCAGCATCGTTGGCGTAGGCACCCATGCCGCAAAAGGCATGGATAAAGGTGGCGTTAACGACTTAAATTTGGTGGTTAAGTCGGTACAACGTGCAGTGAACGAGATGGAGTTAATGGCAGATTGCCGAGTGTCTTCAGTTTTCATGTCTATCTCGGGACGTCACGTAAAATGCCAGAATGAAAATGGTATGGTGCCCATTAACAATCAAGAGGTCACACAAGAAGACGTAGATAATGTAATACATGCCGCTCGAAGTGTGCCCATTGCAGCGGAAAGAAGATTACTTCATGTGTTACCTCAAGAGTTTACCATTGATGTGCAAGAAGGAATTAAAAACCCAATTGGCATGTCAGGCGTACGAATGGAAGCCGATGCGCATATCATCACCTGTGCCGATGATATGGCGAAAAATATGGTGAAATGCGTTGAGCGATGTGAGCTAAACGCTGATCAATTAATTTTCTCAGCGTTGGCATCGAGCTACGCGGTGCTCACCGATGATGAACGTGAGCTTGGCGTGTGCGTTGTGGATATTGGTGGTGGCACCATGGATATGGTGATTTACACAGATGGCGCTATTCGTCACACTGCGGTTATCCCTGTTGCAGGGAATCAAATTACCAGTGACATAGCGAAAATCTTCAGAACGCCAATTAGCAACGCAGAAGAGATTAAGGTTAACTATGCTTGCGCGCTAAAAGACATGGTTAGCATGGAAGACAGTATTGAGGTGCCAAGTGTAGGCGGTCGCCCAGCTCGAGTGATGTCTCGACATACGCTTGCTGAAGTGATTGAGCCAAGATACCAAGAACTGTTTGAACTGGTTCACGATGAAATTCGTGCCAGTGGACTGGAAGAGCAAATTGCCGCCGGCCTTGTGCTAACCGGGGGTACCGCCAAAATGGAAGGCGCAGTAGAGTTTGCAGAGGAACTCTTTCAGATGCCTGTAAGGGTAGGAACACCCATTAACGTAAAAGGCTTGTCCGAATACGTTGAAGATGCAGGTTTTGCCACTGTCGTAGGGCTACTGCAATACGGCAAAGTGCAATCAGATAATAAGAAGTCCAGTAAGCAGAAAACCGGTGAGAGTTTATTTCATCGCGTGCAAAGCTGGTTTAAAGGCGAATTTTAATTTATTTGGGGGCGCTAACGCTAAAACATCACGATATGCAGGATGCAGATAATCGATAGACTATGTTTTAGTGTAGTGTTAAAAGACGTACAACCGGAGAGTAAGTATGTTCGAATTAATGGATAGTCACGGCGAAGAAGCCGTAATAAAAGTCATTGGTGTTGGTGGCGGTGGTGGTAATGCCGTTGAACACATGGTTTCACAAAGTATTGAAGGCGTAGAATTCATCGCGGTAAATACCGATGCGCAGGTACTACGCAGCTCAAGCGCTGACGTTACACTGCAAATTGGTTCTAGCGTAACCAAAGGGTTAGGTGCAGGTGCCGATCCTAATATTGGTCGCGATGCAGCACAAGAAGACAGAGAAACCATTCGTCAAGCCTTAGATGGTGCCGACATGGTTTTCATCACAGCCGGTATGGGCGGTGGTACAGGAACAGGTGCAGCGCCAGAAGTGGCAAAAATTGCACGTGAAATGGGTATCTTAACGGTGGCCGTTGTCACTAAGCCATTCCCATTTGAAGGTAAAAAGCGTACCACGTTCGCAGAGCAGGGGATCGTTGAATTAGCGAATAACGTTGATTCATTAATTACTATCCCTAACGAAAAACTACTTAAAGTGATGGGCCCGGGTACGCCGTTGTTACAAGCTTTTAGTGCCGCAAATGACGTATTACGTGGCGCGGTACAAGGTATTGCTGAGCTCATTACGCGTCCAGGTTTAATTAACGTGGATTTTGCCGACGTACGTACCGTAATGTCGGAAATGGGTAAAGCAATGATGGGAAGTGGCGCCGCGAGCGGTCCAGACCGTGCTGAAGAAGCCGCTGAATCTGCGATTGCTAGCCCACTACTGGAAGACATCGATTTATCAGGCGCGCGTGGAATCTTAGTGAATATCACCGCAGGGCCAGATTTTGCCATCGACGAATTTGAAACGGTCGGTAATGCCGTAAAAGCGTTTGCGTCTGAAAATGCCACCGTGGTGGTAGGTACAGTTATCGATATGGAGATGACTGACGAACTTCGCGTGACCGTGGTTGCTACGGGTATTGGTGCTGAGCGTAAACCAGACATCTCTCTTGTGAGCTCTGAAGGTTCTCGTTTAACTACACCGGCAAAAGAATACGGTAGCAGCACCGCTGCAGAACCACGTTCAGCGGTGGGCGGCACTGAAGGCAATCAAGCGCTTAAAGCAGAAGACAGTGCGCAACCGGATAACGATTTAGAGTATCTCGATATTCCAGCGTTTTTGCGTAAACAAGCTGACTAATTCATTTTCTCTATGAAAAAATGAATTTTTAGTCTGTTTAGTTGTCGTAACTGATAACGAATCAGGCTAACAACTGTAAATTTTTATTAAATTTTAGGCTAAGTTTTTGAATTTATAATATTTGCAGTATATAAAGGCAGAGTGAACCTGTGCATATGGTTGTGGGTTTCACAATCCTGTGCGGGGGCAAAACCTTGTAAACTTTGGAAGCGTTTGTAGCCAAATTGCATCGTTTTTGACAAGTGAGTGGTAACTCACTATAATTCGCGACCGCTTTTTTTGATAGGTAAAAGCTAAAGCAGATGATTAGACAACGTACAATCAAGCACCCGGTTCAAGAAACCGGAATTGGGCTTCATAAAGGGGAAAAGGTCACAATGACTCTCCGGCCTGCGCCTGCGAACACGGGAATCGTGTTTCGGCGTGTAGACCTTGAACCTCATGTTGATATTCCATCGCGTGCAAACGCTGTGGGTAATACCATGCTGTGTACCTGTTTGAATAATGAAGACGGCGTGACAATTCAAACCGTTGAGCATTTGGCGTCGGCTTTAGCAGGTTTAGGTATCGACAATATTATTGTTGAAGTGGATAGCAATGAGTTGCCTATTATGGATGGTAGTGCCAGCCCATTTGTGTTCTTGCTGCAATCAGCAGGAATTGAAGAGCTAAATGCACCTAAACGTTTTATCCGTATCACTAAGCCGGTGCGTGTTGAAGACGGAGATAAATGGGCTGAGCTTGTGCCTTATGATGGCTTCAGAGTGGATTTTGCTATCGACTTTGACCATCCCGTTATTAGCCAGACACGCCAACATATGACCATGGATTTCGATTCATGTTCGTATGTGAACGAAGTCAGTCGCGCTAGAACCTTTGGGTTTATGCGTGACCTAGAATATATGAACGCAAATAATCTGGCGTTAGGCGGCAGTATGGAAAATGCAGTGGCACTTGATGAGTTCCGCGTCCTTAACCCAGAAGGGCTTCGTTACGATGATGAATTCCTTAAGCATAAAATACTCGACGCCATTGGTGACTTATACTTAGGCGGTCACAGTTTAATTGGCGAGCTGCGTGCTTATAAAACCGGGCACGGGCTGAACAACAAACTACTAAATGCTGTGCTTGCGCAGAAAGAATGTTGGGAATACGTCACCTATGACTCCCAAGAAAAAGCACCCATTCGCTACGCGCAACCAGTGCTGGCATAGTAGAAAAACAAGAAAATGCAAGGAAGCCGCCTCTAGGCGGCTTTTTTACAGTTAGCATTTAGTCTAATTAATGGTACAGTAGCTGTATAACAATATTAATAATTCGTTTTGCAGCAAAGATTAAAGCGAAAAGTAACCTAGATTACTTAAAGCAATACTTTTCCTGCAAACGTAAACAAGCTCCTTATTTGTGGTATGAAGCTAACAATAACTCTAACAGGCAAAAATAAGCGATATCGGCACAGTATCAGTGTACGCACTCTTGTCAGTGCCACAGTGCTGTCTTCTATTTTTATGCTTGTCTCTAGCCGTTCCACAGAATCTGTGTCTGAAGACATCGCGCGGGTGCGCCTTGCTCAATCAGAAGTGAAAGCCACTCAGCAAGACGTTGATGCGCTTAAGCAACAGACAGCCAACAAATTAAATGCTTTACTTACTCGGGTTGCAGAACTTTCTGCACAAGCGTCTATGCTTGACGAGAAAGGAAAGCAAATCGCAACAGAATTAGGTATGACTGCGACTGACCTGGACGCATTTGTACCCGTATCGATACCGGACAACCTCCAAGGTGACCCTTTACTTGATGACATTGCTAAGTTACAGCAATCTCTTGATGTAAAGTCTCAGCAGCTTTCTATGCTTGAAAGTTTGGTGCGGGGACACCATATCCACGATCAGAGCCAATTATCTGGTCGTCCGATAGAGTCGGGATGGTTGTCTTCTTATTATGGTATGCGCGCCGACCCTTTTACAGGCGAACCAGCATTGCACAAAGGTTTAGACTTTGCCGGTAAGGCAGGTGATAACGTGATTGCAACGGCCTCGGGTATTGTCACCTGGGCAGGTGAACGCTTTGGGTATGGCCATTTAGTCGAAATTGATCACGGTGATGGGTATGTATCCCGTTACGGACATAACGATACGCTAAAGGTTTCAGTGGGTGATGTGGTGACGAAAGGTCAGCCTATTGCTCAAATGGGAAACACGGGGCGTTCTACAGGTGTTCATGTTCACTACGAAGTAATAAGAAACGGTAAGCAAATCGATCCTCTGCCTTTTGTTTATAAAAAATAAAAGGTAGCAGCCAGGTAAGTAAGCAAATACGCTTACGCTCTAGAAATCGCATGGCAATACGCATACAGTATTGCCATTAACGTATTAATTCAGCTGTGCTATACCGTGCGGCGTCTCGACAAGTAGTGGAATAAACAAGCTAATGTTTTCAAGCATCCTTAGAAAAGTATTCGGTAGCCGAAACGACCGACTATTAAAAAAATTACGCAAAAACGTAGATGCCATCAATGCACTGGAAGCAGAGTATGAAAAGCTTTCTGATGAGGCGCTAAAAGCCAAAACCGAAGAATTTAAGGGTCGTATTGAAAAGGGTGAAACCCTTGACGACATTTTAAACGAAGCCTTCGCTACGGTTAGAGAAGCCAGTAAGCGTGTTTACGGCATGCGTCATTTCGACGTGCAAATGCTAGGTGGGCAAGTTCTTCACGAAGGTAAAATCTCCGAAATGCGTACCGGTGAAGGTAAAACCTTAACCGCCACGCTGCCAACTTATTTAAATGCGCTTTCAGGCAAAGGTGTTCATGTTATTACCGTGAACGATTACCTAGCTACCCGTGACGCGCAATGGAGTAGCCAACTATTTACTTTCCTAGGCATGCGTGTGGGTTGTAACGTACCAGGCATGTCGCCAGAACAGAAGCGCGATGCTTATCAAGCCGATGTAACCTACGGAACTAACAACGAGTTTGGTTTTGACTACCTACGCGACAACATGGCGTTTAGCCCGCAAGACCGCGTACAGCGCCCATTAAACTACGCTGTAGTGGATGAAGTTGACTCCATCCTCATTGATGAAGCACGTACGCCCCTTATTATTTCTGGACAAGCAGAAGACAGTTCGGAGCTATACCGTCGCATTAACACCATTATTCCTCAGCTGGTACAGCAAGAAAAAGAAGATGAAGAAGGGCAAGAAGGCGATGGCGATTACACCATCGACTTAAAGGCTAAGCAAATTCATCTTACTGAGCGCGGCCAATTGCATGTAGAAGAAATCTTACACAAAGAAGGTTTACTACCTGAAGGTGAGTCTTTGTTTGCAGCCGGAAATATCTCACTTCTACATCACATCAATGCGGCACTTCGTGCCCATAAATTATATGCAAAAGACGTAGATTACATTGTTAAAGACGAGCAGATCGTCATTGTCGATGAACATACCGGCCGAACAATGGAAGGACGCCGCTGGTCTGAAGGGTTGCACCAAGCCGTGGAAGCTAAAGAAGGGGTTCGTATACAAAACGAAAACCAAACCCTTGCGTCTATTACTTTCCAAAACTACTTCCGTTTGTACAACAAACTGGCAGGTATGACAGGTACAGCCGATACCGAAGCTTTTGAATTCCAGCACATTTATGGCTTAGAAACCGTGGTTATTCCAACCAATAAGCCAATGCAGCGTAAAGATAAAGCGGACTTAATCTACTTAACGGCAGAAGAAAAATACGAAGCCATTGTTGAAGATATTAAGGCATGTGTGGAACGCGGCCAACCCACCTTGGTAGGTACGGTATCGATTGAAAACTCAGAATTGCTTTCGCGCATCCTGAAAAAATCAAAAATTCCACACAAAGTACTGAATGCCAAATTCCACGAACAGGAAGCCGACATTGTGGCGCAAGCGGGTCAACCCGGTGCGGTTACTATTGCCACTAACATGGCAGGTCGTGGTACCGATATTGTACTAGGCGGTAACTGGCAGGCTGAACTGGAAAAAATTGAAAACCCAACCGAAGCACAAATAGAGAAAGTAAAAACTGAGTGGAAGAAACGCCACGATGCAGTACTAGAATCTGGTGGTTTACATATTATTGGTACAGAGCGACACGAGTCTCGTCGTATTGATAACCAGCTTCGAGGCCGTTCAGGTCGTCAAGGCGACCCTGGTTCAAGCCGTTTCTACCTGTCACTAGACGACGCCTTAATGCGTATCTTCGCCTCTGAAAAAATGGGCAACATGATGAAGCGTTTGGGTATGGAGCGTGGTGAAGCCATTGAGCATCCATGGGTAACTCGTGCTATCGAAAATGCGCAACGCAAAGTGGAAGGGCGTAACTTCGATATTCGTAAACAGCTACTAGAATACGATGACGTTGCGAACGACCAGCGAAAAGTTATTTACGAACAGCGTAACGAATTGTTAGATGAAGGTGATATTAGCGAAACCATTGAAGCCATTCGTGAAGACGTT
>CEWB01014123.1_pt1 | contig 13887 bp, 9 predicted proteins | sample 530831 | NCBI WGS metagenome assembly CEWB01 (sample SAMEA2621013, study PRJEB7988) | marine metagenome | biome: marine biome (ENVO:00000447); feature: surface water layer (ENVO:00002042); material: "saline water (ENVO:00002010), including plankton (ENVO:xxxxxxxx)" | depth 5 m | reverse complement strand
TCATTATTTTCCCAGTCTTTCATCATGTTTAAAGAGAATTCCCCACTTAATATGTCAGTCATGTGTTTTTTGAATAATGGAGTCATGATTGTTTTTAATTCGTCAGACAATTTATGAGCTAGAAGCCTGGAATTATCATCTAATTTATTTATCATTCCTGTTATTCCATTATGTTTTAGCTCCTCAGTTATAGTCTCCCATCCATATTGAATTAATTTTGATGAGAATCCACTATCATATCCTAATTCTATCATTTTGTTGAAACATAAAATTGAACCAGTCTGTAAAACACCACACAATATAGTTTGTTCACCCATTAAATCAGATTTAACTTCGGCAACAAATGATGACTCTAAAACCCCTGCTTTATGACCGCCTGTAGAGACTGCATATGCTTTTGCAAATTCTAATCCTTCTCCATTTGGATCATTTTCAGGATGTACTGCAATTAAAGTTGGAACTCCAAATCCTCGCAAATATTCTTCTCTAACTTCCGTTCCTGGGCATTTAGGTGCAACCATAATTACTGTAATGTCTTTTCTTATTTTTACACCTTCTTCAACTATATTAAAACCATGTGAATATGACAAAATTGAATTTTCTTTCATTAATGGCATAGCTTGATTAACTACAGCTGTATGGTTTTTGTCTGGAGTTAAATTTATTACCATATCAGCTTGAGGAACTAATTCTTCAAACGTTCCAATTTTAAAATTATTTTTTGAAGCATTTAAAAAAGATTCTTTTTTATTAGATATTGAAGACTGCCTTAATACATATGAAATATCTAAGCCTGAATCTCTCATGTTAAGACCTTGATTTAAGCCTTGAGCACCACATCCAATAATTACAATTTTTTTATCAATCAACGTATTTATTCCATCAGAGAATTCTTCAGATTTCATAAATCTACATTTACTTAGCTGTGATTGTTTATCTTTTTTTGAAAGTGAATTAAAATAGTTATTCATTTTTATTAGATTTTAAAAATTTTGTTATCTCCATTGATTCCTTTGATACTGAAATTCTTCCTGATCTAACAAACTGAAGTAAACCATATTTTTTAAGTTTATTATAGAGCTCATCCGTTTCTTCTTTCCATCCTGTTTTTTCAATTACAAAATAGTCTGGCTTAACTGTAACAATATTGGCTCTGCTATCTTTTATAATATTTTGAATTTTTCTTTCTTTAAATAAAGATTTTGATTTTACCTTATAAAGAGCTGTTTGTAAATAAATAATCTCTTTATCAGTATGTGAAAAAGCGGCAATAACTTCAATTTGTTTTTCAATCTGTTTAATAATTTTTTTAATTTTTTCCTTATCTACTTTAACAACTATTATAAATCTGTGAATATTAGGAATTTCAGACTCAGAAGATGTAATGCTTCTTATATTTATATGTCTTTTTAAGAAAATAGCAGAAATTCTATTTAATAATCCAACATTATTTTCAGTATATATTGATATAGTATATTTTATTTCTTTCATTATTCTAATCTTACATCGGAAACTGACGAACCAGATGGTATCATTGGAAATACATTCTCTTCTTTTTCTATTATAACTTCTAATAAATATGGACCATTATATTTAATCATTTTTCTAACAGCATCGTCCAGATTTTCTCTTTTTTCTACCTTATTTGCTTCAATGAAATATCCTTTAGAAATAGCTACAAAATCAGGGTTTACCATCTCTGTTGAAGCATATCTTTTGTCAAAAAACAATTGCTGCCATTGTCTTACCATACCTAAGAAATTGTTGTTTAAAATAACAATTTTAACAGATGCTTTGGTTTGAAAAATTGTACCTAGTTCTTGAATTGTCATTTGAAACCCACCATCTCCAATTACTGCTATAACTTCCCTATTTTGATCACCTATTTTTGCTCCTAAAGCAGCTGGTAATGCAAAGCCCATAGTCCCAAGCCCCCCAGATGTAATATTTGATTTACTCAGGTTAAATTTTGTATATCTACAAGCAACCATTTGATGTTGACCAACATCAGTAACCAATATAGATTCGCCATTAGTATTAATGTTTATTGATTTAATAACTTCTGCCATTGATAATCCTCCCTCAGTTTTATTGTATTCTTTATCAATAACTTTCTCAAATTCTATATCATAAAAACTTTTGAATTTATCAAGCCATTTTTTATGTTTATTTGAATTAATAAAAGGTAATATTTCTTTTAGTGTAAATTTAACATTTCCTAATACTGCAACATCAGCAACTACATTTTTATTGACCTCTGCAGGATCAATTTCAAAGTGTATTATTTTAGCCTGCTTAGCATAAGTACTCAGATTTCCTGTAACTCTGTCGTCAAACCTCATTCCTATTGCTATTAAAACATCACATTCATTAGTTAAAACATTTGGGCCATAATTTCCGTGCATACCAACCATTCCAACATTTAATGGGTGATTTGTCGGGACAGCTGAAAGACCAAGAATAGTCCAAGCTGCAGGAATACCAGATTTCTCAATAAATCGTGTAAATTCTTTTTCTGCCTCACCTAATATTACACCTTGTCCCCATACAATAAATGGTTTCTTTGCTTTATTTATAATTTCCGCAGCATCTTTTAAAGACTTATTAGAAGTTTTTGGTACTGACAAATAACTTCTTATTTTTTTACATTTTTTGTAATTAAAGGAGTTTAACATCTCAAATTGAGCATCTTTTGTAATATCAATAAGTACTGGCCCAGGTCTTCCTGATTTAGCTATATAAAAAGCTTTTGCAAAAATTTCAGGAATTTCAGCAGCCTTTGTTATTTGATAACTCCATTTTGTTACTGGGGTTGATATTCCAATTATATCAGTTTCTTGAAAAGCATCAGATCCTAATAATGAGGAAGCAACTTGTCCAGTTATACACAACATAGGTGTTGAATCAATCTGTGCATCAGCAATTCCTGTTACTAAATTTGTAGCACCCGGTCCTGAGGTTGCTATAGCTACTCCTATTTTTCCAGACGTTCTTGCATATCCTTGGGCAGCATGTGTTGCGCCTTGTTCGTGTCTTGTCAAAATATGATGAATTTCTTTTTCAAACTTATACAGCTCATCATAAACAGGCATAATTGCTCCACCTGGATAACCAAACAAAATATCAACATTTTCTTTAATTAAACATCTTATTACAGCTTCTGCTCCTGAAATATTTTTCAAAACAATAAAATTAATCTGTTACACATCCGTTTGAGGCATTTGAAACTAATTTAGAATACTTATACAAAATACCTGATTTAAATTTTAATTCAGGCTTAATCCATGATTTTTTTCTTTTAATAATTTCTTTATCACTAATTAAAACATTTATTTCATTTTTTTCAGCATCAATAATAATTTCATCATCATTTTCAATTAACGAAATTAGACCACCTTCATAAGCTTCAGGTGAAATATGACCTACTACAAAACCATGAGTTCCTCCGGAAAATCTTCCGTCAGTTATTAATGCCACATCATTTCCTAATCCAGCACCCATAATAGCAGATGTAGGTTTCAGCATTTCTGGCATACCCGGACCACCCCTAGGACCTTCATACCTAATAACAATAACATCTCCTTTTGATATTTTATTATTTTTAATTGCGTTATTTGCATCATTTTCACTGTTAAAAACATTTGCCTTACCTTTAAAAATCAAACCTTCTTTTCCAGTTATTTTAGCCACTGACCCTTCAGACGCTATGTTTCCGTATAAAATTCTAATATGACCTGATGATTTAATTGGATTACTTAAGGGTCTTATTACATCCTGATCAAAGTTTAAAGGTTTAATGTTTTTTAGGTTTTCACCAATTGATTTTCCAGTTACTGTTAAACAATCATCATGAATCATTTGATTATCCATCATAAACTTTAAGACTGCAGGAATTCCACCAATGTTATGTAAATCCTCCATTAAATACTTGCCACTAGGTTTTAGATTTGCAAGAAATGGAGTTTCGTCAGAAATTTTTTGAAAGTCATCAATAGTAAAATTAATATTAGCTGTTTTACATATAGCAAGTATATGTAGGACCGCATTAGTTGATCCCCCTAATATTGTAATTAATCTTACTGCATTTTCGATTGATTTTCTTGTTATGATATCACTTGGTTTAATATCTTTATTTATTAGGTTTATTATAGAGGTTGCAATAATTGTTTTTTCATCAATTTTACTTTTACTTGTTGCAGGATTAGATGAGTTATATGGCAAAGACATTCCCATTGCTTCAATTGCTGAGGACATAGTATTAGCAGTATACATACCTCCACAAGCCCCTGGACCAGGACAAGCTTTACTTATAATATTATCATAGTCTTTGTCTGAAAGCTTTCCAGAAACTCTTTCTCCCCATGCTTCAAAAGCAGATACCACATCTAGTTTTTTTCCTTTATAACATCCAGCTGAAATTGTTCCACCGTAGACTAGAATTGAAGGTCTATCAAGTCTAATCATAGCCATTAATGCTCCAGGCATATTTTTATCGCAACCAACAACTGATATTAATGAATCATAAGACATTCCGTTTACAACAGATTCAATTGAATCTGCAATAATATCTCTTGATGGTAATGAATATTTCATTCCGTCAGTTCCCATTGAAATACCATCGCTAATACCTATTGTGTTGAATATTAAAGGAACAGCTAAGTCTCTATTTATTTTATTTTTTATTTGTAATGATAAATCATTAAGATGCATATTACATGGATTACCCTCATATCCAGTACTTGCAATTCCTATGAATGGTTTATTAAAATCATTTCCCTTTAAGCCAATTGCATGAAGCATAGCTTGTGCAGCTGGTTGTGAGCCTTTTTTAGTTATAACTTTACTGTACTTATTTAAACTCATTTGTAAAAAAAAACTCCATATAAATGGAGTGAAATGTAAATATAGTGTTTATCATAATAAAAGTATAAATTATCTTATTATATTGAAAAAATTAATTTCAAAATGTCAATTTCAAAATCTTCATTAAATATATTTATTAAACAAAAAGAATTTTTTGAATCTAAAGAAACTTTAGATGTTTCTTTTAGAATTAGATATTTAAAAAAACTTAAGCAAACAATTTATCAACATGAAGATGATATAATTAATGCTCTTAGTAATGATTTAGGAAAAAGTCTAGCTGAATCCTATATGTCAGAAATTGCTATTGTTTATAATGAAATCAATTATGTTTTAAAGAATATTAGAAAATGGTGTAAAAGAAAAAAAATCTCATCTTCATTATTAAACTTTATTTCATCAGACTATATACTGCCCTCTCCCTACGGAGTTACTTTAAATATATCTCCTTGGAATTACCCCTTTCAATTGTCTATATCCCCTATTATTGGAGCTATATGTGCAGGAAATACAGTTGTTCTAAAACCATCAGAACACTCTCCAAACACAACGGAAATATTGAAGACTATTATTAAAAAATGTTTTATTAGTGGACATGTAGATGTTGTGACAGGTGGTCCAAAGATTGGTCAAGAGTTATTAACTCTAAATTGGGATTATATTTTTTTTACAGGAAGTACAGAAATTGGAAAAATTGTTGCGAAAGAAGCTGCAAAAACATTAACCCCTATGACTTTAGAGCTTGGGGGAAATAACCCTTGTGTGATTGATAAAAGTGCTTCTTTAAATATTGCTGCAAAAAGAATAGTTTGGGGAAAGTTTTTAAATTGTGGACAAACATGTATTGCTCCAAATTACTTAGCCGTTCATAGTGATATTAAAGAAGAGTTTTTGGCTAAACTTATTAATCAAGTTAAAGAATCATTTGGAAAAGATCCAATTGATAGTAAATTCTACTCAAAAATTATAAATGAAAATCATGTAGATAGATTGTCTAATTTGATTAAAGGTTATAAATTATTAAATGGAGGAAGTTTCGATAAATCCTTAAAGTTTTTCGAGCCAACAATTCTTGAAGTAAAATCTATAAAAGATAAAATATTAAAAGATGAAATCTTTGGGCCAATTCTTCCTGTTGTTTCATATAGTTCTGAAATTGAGTTAAATAATATATTAAATGAGTATAAAAATCCATTAGCATTTTATGTGTTTTCAAATAATATTAATTATGCTAAAAAATTAATTAATAGATATTCATTCGGTGGAGGAGCAATTAATGACACAATTGGTCAAATCGTAAATAAAAAACTTCCATTTGGTGGTATTGGAAATTCAGGAATTGGAAAATATCATGGATATGAATCATTTAAAACTTTTAGTCATTTCAAACCTTATATTATAAAATCAAATATTTTTGATTTATCATTTAAGTACAAATTAAATGAAGATTCATTTTTATTTAGAACAACAAAAAAACTAATAAAATACATATCCATTTAATGAAAAAAGAGTTTGACAAAATAGTTAGAACTAGAAGATCTGTTAGGAAGTTTAAAAAAATAAACATTGATGAATCCGATGTAAAAGATAGTATTTTACATGCATCATTAGCACCTAATAGTAGTAATTTACAGTTGTGGGAGTTTTATCATGTAACAAGTAGTGATTTAATGAAAAAAATTTCTAATGCTTGTTTTGATCAACCAGCTGCAAGAACAGCTAATCAATTTGTTGTTGTTGTTGTTAGAAAGGACTTATGGAAGTCCAGAAGGAAATTTAATTTAAATTACATTGAAAAAAGATCAAATGCTGATGAAAACAAAGGTTTAAAAAACAGAAGCATAGCAATTAAATATTATAAATACTTAATACCTACTGTTTATAAAGAATTTTATGGATTATTGGGTTATTTTAAGTACATAAATGCTTTAATTATTGGTTTGTTTAGACCTATTTACAGGCAAGTAAGAAATTCCGACATGCGCATTGTTGCCCATAAAAGCAGTGCTCTCGCTGCTCAAAACTTCATGCTAAGCATGACTTCAAAGGGTTATGACACGTGTCCTATGGAAGGTTTTGATTCTTTAATCGTAAAAAATACACTATCTCTTCCTTCTTCCTCAGAAATTAATATGATCATTAGTTGCGGAATAAGAGACATCAAGGGTGTGTATGGTGGTCAGATACGAGTGCCATTCGATAAAGTTTATTTTAAAAAATAAATATTTTAATTTTTAAATTTATTCAATCCATCAATTAGCCAATCATAATAAGTGTCCGTATCAGTGTATTGGATTGGTTTATTTAGAATATCTAGATTTGGAGATAATAACACGTAATAAGGTTGAGAGTTGTTTTGAAAATTTAATGTTTGAAATGCAGACCACTTTTCTCCTACTTTATCTAATATCTTTTCATTACCATTTTTATCTCTTAATAAAATAATTTCATCTCCATTTAGATTAGTCCTGTCATCTACATAAAGTGAAATTAAAACAAATTCATTATTAATTAAATCAAAAACTTTAGGAACCGACCAAGTATTTTCTTCAACTCTTCTACAGTTTGCACATGCCCATCCTGTAAAATCAAGCAGAATAGGCTTGTTATTAATTTTTGATTTATTTAACCCATCATTAAAATCCTTTACACAATCTAATCCTAAAGGACAGTTATTTGTATCATTATGTATAGAGTAAAATTCAGGTGGTAATAAACCGCTTAACAAAGATAAATTTGTAGACTTCGTAAACAATGAGCTACCCATATATAATCCTATTAAAATAAAAGATAGTGATGATATAATGTATGAGGTTTTTCTTGATGTAATAATTAGGTACAGTCCACACGCTATAAATATTAAAACCCATATAGCAATAAAAACTTCTCTTTTTAGTATCCCCCATTCTTGAATAAGATCTACATTAGATAAAAACTTAAATGCTAATGCTAATTCCACAAAACCTAATATGACCTTTATGGTGTTGGTCCATGATCCAGATTTTGGAAGCTTATTAATTATGTTTGGGAAAAAGGCTAATAAAGTGAAAGGTATAGCCAATGCTACTCCAAAGCCTAGCATTCCATAGGTTAAATCAATTGCACCTCCATCTGAGGTAAGTGTTCCAACTAATAATGTCCCCAATATAGGTCCTGTACATGAAAATGATACTAAACACAAGGTTAATGACATAAAAAATGTTGATATTAAGCCTTTGTATAAATTTGATTTAGAATCTACTGTGTTTGACCATGAGGATGGCAATGTAATATCAAATAGGCCAAATAATGAAAGTGCAAAAGCTATAAAAATTGCAAAAAATATAAAATTTAATATTGGGCTTGTTGATATTTGATTTAGAATTTCAGGGTTAATATTTTCTAAGAAATAAAAAGGAAGACTTAACGATAAATATATTAGAACAATAAATAAACCATATGATGTTGAATAAAGTTTGGCTTTTTCATTTTTTGTTGAAAAAAAAGAAACTGTCAGCGGAATCATAGGAAAAACACATGGTGTCAGTAAAGCTAAAAATCCACCTAAAAGTCCAAGTATTAATATATTTAATCTTCTTGAAAAACTACTACTACTTTCACTAACATATTCATTTTTTATAAGCTCATAATTTCCAAGATCTAATTTTAAATCACTTTCAATTGAGGAATAGTCAAAAGAACTAACAGACTGCACTTCATTAGAAGATAAATTAAAAACAAGTTGAACATCTTGAAATATACACACTCTATCATCACAGACCTGATAGTATAAGTTTTGAATTATTGAATCATTATTGAAGCTTTCAAGTAAAACAATATCTTGAGTAAAAACTACATTATTAACAAAATATGATTGATCCATTTTAAATATAGGGTCGTATTTTGTTATTGGTTCAGGTTCTAAAACATTAGAAAATGATTTTAAAATAGAATTATCTTCAAAAATAAATTCTGTTGGAAGTGCACCTCCATCATCTAAGTTTTGAGAATATAAACGCCAATTATCTTCAATTTCAGCTTTTGTATTTAACTGAAAAGTAATATCATTAATTTTTTTAACTGATGTTGACCATTTCACTGGATCTTGTGAAAAAGAGAGTAAAGAAAATAAAGTAAATAATATTTTTAAACTGAGATTTTTAAACATTCACCATTAGTTTTAATTAACCTTTTATCAACTCTCATACCAATTATCCATAAAATCTGATTATTGGCATCTGTAAGGATCCATTTTTTTTGTTTATCAAAAATCGACAATTTTTCATCTTTAAAAAATTTACTAACCTTTTTTTTACCATTCATTCTGTAAGGATAAAAAAAATCTCCTGGATTAAATTTTCTTAAACGTAATGGCATTTCAACATCACTTTTAATAAATATTTTTTTTTTGGATGGCTCACTTGAAGTCATTGATTTTTCAATAGTTATACTGAAAGGATCAGTATTAATTCCCATATTAATATTATAAGTTTTAAAAATATTATTAGATATTTTTTTAATTAAAATTGAATCTCTGTCCGAAAGAATTTCATGAGTTTTGGATGAAATAATCTTACCACTTGAAGCTTTTAAAATCTTTAGTATTTCAGAATTTTTAAAAAAACCATATTTTCTAAATAAAATAAACTCAACAGATTTTAAATCAAGTCCATTCCATTTGTCTTTTTTTGACTTAATTATATCTTTTTGTAAGTATTCAAAATACTCATTTTCTATACTTTTCAAATACTTATTAATTTTTTCAGACTGTTTTTTAGACTCCCCAATTAAGTTTATAAAATTTATTTTGTAATTAGGATCTACTGCTTCCAGTTTTGGAATTAGAATATTTCTTATTCTATTTCTTAAGTAAACATTCTTAATATTTGTTTTATCTTCCCTCCATTCTAATTTATTTTCAGTAGCAAATTTTAAAATTTGTTCTTTTGTAAAAATTAATAATGGTCTTAAAATATTGTTATTAATTTCCTTAATTCCTGTAAAAACATTTGTTTTTTTTCCTCTATAAACGTTTATTAAAAGAGTTTCAATATTGTCATCTATATGATGAGCAGTAAAAATATGAGTAAATTTATTTTTTAAACTTAAGCTATTGAAATAATTATATCTAATTTCTCTTGCCTTTTCTTGAACTGAGTTTTTTTTAATTGATAAGTCGTAAACCATTGAATAAAAGTTTATTTTATTTTTTAGACAATAACTTTTTAAAAAAATTTCATCTAAATCACTATCAGGATTTCTTAATTTATAATTTAGGTGTGCTACTGAAAAGTTTATTTTTGTTTTTCTAAGAAGTTCACACAACACGATACTATCTACTCCTCCACTAACACCAACAATAATATTGTGTTTAAGAGGTAAAATGTTTTTAATATGCTCTTTAAATTTTTTAAGCATATTTCAAATATACTATTTCAGTGATTTTATCATAGGTTCAGCCTTTAATAAACATTCATCATATTCGCTATCAGCATTTGATTTAAAAGTAATAGCACTGCCTACGCTGATATTAATTTTTTTATGCTTTTTAGAGTATATTATTGATCTAATAACAACATTAAAATCAAAATCCATGTTTGGCTTTATATATCCTACTGATCCACTGTAGAGACCTCTTTTTGTTGACTCATATTCATCAATTATTTTCATTGATTCGATTTTTGGTGCTCCAGTCATACTTCCCATTGGAAAAGTTGCCCTTATAATATGAGAAAACTTAGTATTTGGATTGATAATAGCTTTTATGCTAGAGACTAATTGGTGAACTCTTTTAAAAGTATTTAACTCATTAAGTTTTTTCACAATTACTGAACCTTTTTTTGCAATTTTTGACAAATCATTTCTGACTAGATCAACTATCATGTGGTTTTCTGACAATTCTTTTGGGCTTGATAAGAGTTTTTTAACATTTAGTTTATCTTCAGACTTACTAGCTCCTCTTTTCGCTGTCCCTTTAATTGGTTCACTAGTGATAATATTATCAATTTTCTTTAAAAACCTTTCAGGAGAAGATGAAATTAAAAACAAATCTTCAATTTTTAAAAAAGTACTCATTGGTGACTTTGTATATTCATTAAGTTTATTATATGTGCTGTAAGGATCAATAGTTTTATTGTCATTAAATATGTCAAAACAAAAATTCATTTCATAACAGTCCCCTCTCATTATTCTCTCTTTAATTTTTTTTACTTTATCTATATACTCATATTTAGTATTTCTAAAAAAAAGCTCAATATTATTTTTTTCATTTTCATTTATGTAATTAGGAATGGAAATAATTTCATTCCAATCATTTATCAATGCATCTTTGTTTATTGAAATAATAGTGGCAATATTATTTTTAATAAGCCAAATAGTTTTAGGTTGAAAGAAATATACATTTGGTAAGTCAAAGACATCAATATTGTTTTCATTTAATATTTCAATTTCATTTTTTAAATCATAAGTTAAAAAACCAAAAACCCAGTCATTTTTTTCTTTAATATAATTGTCTAGCTTGTTTAATGAATTGTTTATTGACTTAATGCTAGATAGTTTATCATAAGCAATTATAGCATCATACGTGTCAGAAAAATTATTTGAATTTAAAAGGATAAAATTGCTTTTTTTCTTTGATAATGATATAGCTTTTTTTATGAATTTGTCCTTATCAGAAAGTTTGTATGACTTTGAAAATCTTTTCAATACATAAATTTAATTAATATTAGTTTTCATTATAATCTTTTGACATTAAATTTTCACATTTTATATGGTATATTTGAAAAAAAAACAATGAATTTAACTGGTGATGCAGAAAGTTTATTAAAAAAGCTTATTTCCATAAAATCTTTTTCTTTCTATGAAGATAAAACTGCTGATTATATTCAGGATTGGTTAACGAAAAGAAATATTGTTTCAAAAAGACTTGTTAATAATGTATATGCATATAATAAATACTTTGATTCAAAGAAACCAACTATATTATTAAATTCTCATCATGATACAGTTGAACCTAATAGTGGATATACAATTGATCCTTATAAACCTATTGTAAAAGACAAAAAACTTTATGGATTGGGAAGTAATGATGCAGGTATATCACTTAGTTGTCTAATTTTAGTTTTCACTAAGCTTTATGAAAGAAATGATTTAAAATTTAATGTTATTCTATTAGCATCTGCTGAAGAGGAAAGGTCTGGAGATAACGGGATTAAAAGCGTTATGCCATTATTGCCTGAAATTGAGCTTGCAATTATTGGGGAACCAACAAAAATGGATATTGCAATAGCAGAAAAAGGACTCATAGTATTCGATTTAATTGTTAAAGGAAAATCATCTCACGCTGCTCACAAAAACAATAACAACCCAATTGAAATATCTTCAAATATTATTCGTCAAATATCTAATTTAGAATTTTCTAAAAAATCTAAATTGTTGGGTGATGTTAAACTAACCGTTACTCAAATTAACGGTGGAGTCCAGCATAATGTTATTCCTTCAGAAGTTAAAATTGTTCTTGACGCTAGAATAAATGATAAATATTCGAACTTAGAAATTTATAATTTTCTAAAAGATCAACTCGATTGTGAAGTTATTCCAAGAAACTTAGATTTAAACTCATCATCTATTTCAGAAAATCATAAAATAATAATAGCAGCAAATAATTTAAACTTCAACAAATATGGTTCTCCTACACTTTCAGATCAAGCAAAAATTAATTGCAATTCAATTAAACTAGGTCCGGGAGATTCATTGCGTTCACATACTGCAGATGAGTTTGTTTATTTAGATGAGATTAATAATGGAATTAACAAATACTTAAATCTGATTGAAGAGTATAATTCATTATTAAGTTAATTTTTATAAATTAACGACATGAATTATTTAAGGCTTTGTTTTTTAATTTCTTTGATATTTTATTCTTGTGAAAACAAAGAAATTAAACCAAATATTATTGTCTTTATTGCTGACGATGTAAGCTGGGATGATATAGGTATTTATGGAAATAGTCAAGTTTCTACACCTAATATTGATGAATTAGGAAGCAATGGATTAGTTTTTCATAACGCATACCTTACAACAAGCTCTTGTAGTCCAAGTAGAAATTCAATATTAACTGGAAGATACCCTCACAATACAGGTGCTGCTGAACTTCATACTGAACCTCCACTAAGTATGATTTCGCTTCCTGAAATATTAAAACAAAATGGATATTACACACTACAAGCTGGTAAGTTCCATATGGGTGAATATGCTAAAAGAGGCTTTAATGAAGTTTATGATAAAAAAGAAGTTAATGGTCTAGGTGGTGAAAACTATTGGTTAACAGGAGTTAAAAAAAGACCTAAATCTAAACCTTTTTTCATGTGGTATGCTTCATATGATGCTCACAGAATATGGGGAGAAAACGAGTTTACTGGCACACATGATCCTGATAAAATTATTACTCCAGACTACCTTGTTGATGGTGCATTAACAAGATTAGACCTCGCAAATTATTACGATGAAATAACTCGATTTGACCATTATATAGGACAGGTGGTAAAAGAGTTGAAAATTCAAGGACAGTTTGATAATACAGTTATAGTAGTTATGGCGGATAATGGAAGACCTTTCCCGCATAGTAAAACAAGATTAAATGATCAAGGTATAAAAACACCATTTATCATCCATTATCCTAATATTATAAAAAACAATAGTATATCTAAATCTCTAATCAGCTCTATAGATATTGCTCCCACTATTCTTGATTTAGCAAATATTGAAATATCTGAATCTTTTCAAGGCAAAAGTTTTGTTGAGATAATCGAAAAGCCTGATTTAAAATTTAGAAACTATGTTTTTGCTGAACATAATTGGCATGATTACGAATCATACCAAAGAATGGTTAGAAATGATAATTATTTATATATAAGAAACTCCAGAACTCAATTTCCACAGGAGGGCCCATTAGACGCAATAAATAGTCCAACATATATTGATTTAAAAAATGCCGAAAAAAACAATTCTATATCACTAAAACAAGCAGAAATTTTTATTAATCCT
>CEWB01030687.1_pt1 | contig 14196 bp, 10 predicted proteins | sample 530831 | NCBI WGS metagenome assembly CEWB01 (sample SAMEA2621013, study PRJEB7988) | marine metagenome | biome: marine biome (ENVO:00000447); feature: surface water layer (ENVO:00002042); material: "saline water (ENVO:00002010), including plankton (ENVO:xxxxxxxx)" | depth 5 m | reverse complement strand
CCAACTTGGTGTGCCAGGTAAAGATCGTGATTTAAGCAGGATATATGATGCAATACCTGTAATTCCAATTCGATAAATAATTTTTCCTTATTATTACAATTACGATCGTTTTACTCTCCTAGTTCGTATATGGGGGCAGATTTCTTTTCCATCACTTAGACCAGGGTGAATTTCTTGTCCAATTTGAGCCGGAGATTTGCCAACCCATTCGCTCATTATCCCTTTAATTTCAATGTTTTTAGATGATGGATTTATAGTTACGGTTGTATATAAAGGATCTTTATAGGGGCATGTATATTCTATATAGGGGAATTTTGAGTGGATGGTGTCTGAATAGCTTTTATGCCTATGATCTCCACCGACCCACTTATATGAGGCGGAATTAATATGAAAATTAATAATGGAACCAATCTTTATGATATGATCAATATGATTATGCCCATTTAGAGTCATTATAATCTTATCTTGGTGAGATTTAAGTATTTCCTGAATCTCTTTTGCATTATCTATACTCCACGGCCCCGCTAATCCTTGATGAGAAAGAATAATAATTGGACCGTCTAATTTTTTTAATTGTTCGCGAAGCCATTCAGCTTGCTCATTACCTATATAAGAGGGATATCCTCCTTTGTGATTAGCCTTTTTTTCGTTTCCATCAAGAACGATAATATTCAAGCCATTGATGTTATGAGTGTAATATCTTCCTTTCATTCCCCACAGCTTAACGACTTGTTCAAAACTATGGCCGTCATCAATTTCATGATTTCCAAGAACATGAAGTGTTGTTGGATGTGCAGACTGAAATGCTTCCGTTATTTTCTTATTTTTTTCATTTGGATATGCAAAGTCGCCCATTTGGATTAGAGCGTCAGGGCTTTCCTTTTTCATTGATGAAATAAAAGAGCCCAATCGTTTTGCTCCATCATGCATTACGTCATGATGAAGGTCTGCAATTAGTCCTAACTTGACAGGTTTGTGTAATTTCTTAACAGCTGAAAGTGCAAGATTTGGAAACGTTATTAATCCAAATCCAGTCATAATTTTGGATGAGAACTTTCGTCGATTAATATTTTTTATTTCTTTATTGCTGTGAGACATTATTTGATTTTGATTGTTTATTAGGAATTTTCAATTCGAAAACTCTTATCAATTTAGGTGATCTTTTATATTCTAAACTTATTTCACTCATTTTTTTTGAATGCTTAAATATTGGATTTAATCTTCCGATTTTGCCTTCTGGCCAGCTAACGTTATATGTTTCCTTATTTGTTACGTCTGCTGGGAAATCTGTACTTATGTATTGAGCTCCACTAGAGAAAGCTTTTTTCATTTGTTTATAATCCATATTTTTGGCTTGCGCTAAATCTGAGTCAGCACGAGTTCTGATAAGATAACCTTGGGAAATTTTTTCTTTAATCATAGAATGGTTCTTTATCGGATCGTTAATTTTTAAGAATGCTGATTCAGGCCTTCCAGGTGGAGAACTGGCAAACAAGATTGCTCCCTTTAGTTGTGGATGTAATTTTAAATAGCTGTCTAATTCTTTTCCCTGATTATCGAGAGCAAAAATAAATCGACCTCTCGACTTATATAAAGAAGGCCAGCCTTTTGTTCTTATTGCTTTATTTAAAGTTTTAAATTTACCGCGGACTTCGTCAGGTGTGATAATTCTTGAAAGACTTAAAATCGATTTAATTTCATTTTCTAATTCAACAAAATCCTTAATTCCGAAAATGCCTGAGGCAGTTGTTGAACCATCATTTGTTTTTTTTGTTTCAATGAGGATCATAATTGGAAGGTGATATAAGTTTTTTCTAGACCATGTATCAATCTCTTTGAGTGCTTTCATGAGATTTGGGGTATTTGATCTGAAGTCAAAATTAGGAAAGTGTAAAACTTTCATGCCAGGTTTATTCAATGCGCTTTCATCAAGTTCAGGATAATTTCCCTTCCATTGAATGCCATGTGCCATAATTGCTCCTAGCGGTTGAGAGTATACTCCTCCTTTGTTGTCGTGAAATATATCTAACTCAAATTTGCGCATTCCGATTAATTCTAATTGTTCAGTTAGAGGTCGGTGGGAATATTTTATTGCATCAGCCTGTGATGGCATAACTTTACGTATCAGTTGCATGACGCTTGAGTGAGGTGCGATGTGGTAGCTGTTATGAGTTCCAATCAACTGTATTTCATTTAAAGCTAAAAACTTATCTGTTTTATCTATTTTGTAAGACTGTAGAGTTAATTGTATGCTTTTATTTGGTGAATTAGACACTTTGTTAATTACGATTTTTCTTCCATCATCAGAAATCCATACAGGCATTTTAGGAGAGATCGATTGGACTCGGTTTAACCAAACTTTATTCGAGTCTAATTGAGGTGATTTGAATGAAAATATAAAATTACTTTTGACTTCAATAAAGGTGCCCTTAATAAGCTCTGATGATTTAGAATAACAAATAGAAAAGGATAACAAACAGAATATTAGTAGCCGGTGCATAATGAATTAACTATTTAGATGAGAAGAACGATTTGAATTGTGCAAGTGACGTTGATTTATTTGATTCTACATATCAATGCTGAATTTTCTTTTAAGCATCCTCTTTTTCTCTTAATTAGCCTTTATGTTAAAATGTTTTAATGATTAAGAATTATTATGTGCATGCTGCTAAAAAATATCATGGGGTTCTTATTAGGAATTCCTTTTGTGTGGATAGGTTATGATCATTTTTTGCGGCCAGAAATATTTGATCCTATAGTTCCAAGCTATTTAGGCTTTCCCCGTTTTTGGACACTTTTTAGTGGGTTGTTAGAAATACTTTTGGGAATTGGGATTATGATTCCATTTAGTCGCCGAATGGCAGCGAGGATATTAACTTTATTTTTGTTGTTTGTTTATTTGGCTAATTTAAACATGTGGTTAAATGATGTGCCATTTAATGGCACATTGCTAAGTCAAAATGGTCATCTTATCAGATTTCTTGTTCAGTGTGTGCTTATTCTGATTACTCTTTGGCTTGCTGAGTTTTTTAAAGGAAAATTTATTAAAGGATCAAAAGAAAAAATGTCTTAATTATGGACGAAACTTCTACTATTGCTTGCCCATATTGTAACTCCGAAACACTTGTTATTTTAGATGGGGTTGATGGTGATATAGATTTGGTTTCAGATTGTGAGAACTGTTGTCGACCTATAAACGTAAGGGCTACTGTTGAACATGGAGTGGTGGTCTCTATTCAAGTAGAATAGAATTTCTCCTTATTGCTAAAGAAAGTAAAAAGCCACCGCCTTTTGAGGCGGTGGCTGTATTTATCTAATTTTTTAATTTGCGACCTAATTAACTTCGGCTGGTGGGATTTCGTTTAATGTGTAGTATCCAATTGGATGGAGAATAGGTTTGTTATCGAGTGATCGCACGCCTTTAGCTTGTAGTTCGTGTACGTGTCCCTTGGTTAACTTGTCAACTGTGACGCGAACTGTTTTTGGCCCTGTTACTTCAGCCCCTAAGATTTCTGGGTTCAGTTTATCTACCACTGGGCTACCGTATTTGGATTGGTAAATATAGGTGTATGCACTCATGCTATATGATTTTAGATCACTAGCAGTTTTGGCATCAACTTCGTGAGTGAAGGTCAATTCGAAACCATCAGGCTTTGCTCGCATCTCATGAATTTCGAAAGGCACTTTATTTTTCCAGGTGACCCGATCAATTGCGAACCGTTTGCCGCCACGAGCACCCCATCCACGGTCAGTTCCTCCTATAAACAAAGTACCACTTGGGTGCATATATGCACTTATATTTCCAGAGCCAAAGCCTTTGAGGAAAGAGAAAGCTGCCCCTTGGTAGACCCCGTTTATTTTTTCAAGAAAACCTCTGTTGACTACCGAGAAGGTCTGATCACACACGAGTAATTGATTCTTAAAAGGTCCAAATTTGCCATTCCCATCGTAAGCGAACCCGCTGGTGGAATTTCCTAGTACTCCGTGAGGAAAGACTAAAGCAGGAGGGGTTAATTCTTTTACACGTTCACGTTCAACTGGATAACGGCTTTCTGACTTTGGCTCGTTTTCCGGTCGTTTCATGACTTTTTTTACTGCATCAAGATCAAACCATTTCCAGCCACCCGGATGACCTTGGAATGAGCCGGGAGGAATATGCTTTAGTGAACTAGAACCGTTCCATGGACCTTGATTGTCTGCATAGAAAGCTTCGCCTAAATGGTTTAGTCCGATACCTCCAGGGGAGCGTATGCCGCTGGCTGTTGGAATTAATTCTCCTTCCTTGGTTATCCTTAAGCACCATCCTCTATAATCAATTTGACTAGAGAAAGATCCGGTAAGGCACAATACGATCCACATGTCGCCATTGGGGTCAGGGCGAGTGCCGAATGCATATTCATGATAATCTCCAGTAATTCCCCAGCCGTCGTTAACGGTTTCAAATATGTCCGCGCGATCGTCCCCATCCATATCCTTCATACGAGTAAGTTCACCTCGCTGCGTGCAATAGAGCCAGCCGTCGGTAAAGGCAAGGTTCAATGGTTCATGAAGTCCCTCGGCATAAAGAGTCCACTTTATGTCCTCTGGTTTGCCAAAGGGATTTGATAGCACGTATACATTTCCGCGGCGACCGCAGACTGCAAGCTTTCCGTTTGGTAACATTTCGATTCCACTTGTCTCCAAAACAACGCCATCAGGAATCGGTATTCGGTCAATTTGATAATAGTCTGACTCAACGGGATTAGCTGCATTAGCAGGCATTATTTGGCCAAGAGCAAAACTAGCAAATAAAGTAAATATTAAGTTTTTTTTGTTCATTTTAAATTTTCTTTTAATGTTTTTATTTTTTTTGGCCGTGAGTGTGTTCTTTTAAAATGTATTCAACATTCCAACGATAGTGCTGTTTGATGGTTGCTTGTCCGTCTACATTCAACTTGATCAGTAACTCTTTACGTCCGGAATTTTCACGAATTATTGGCTTTAGGTTTTTTAAATCAGAAAAACCAACTTGAAGCATTGAATTGTCAATATTGTATAAATCCTTTTGCTTTGTAATAGATTCTCCAGCAGCCGCAAGATACCAAATCTGACCCGATCCTTTGATATTTATATTACGAATAATAAAAGGCATAGATCCGGCTTGAGGGCTTGGGTAATCAGTTACTGAAAATCCGCCAAGACTATAACCAAAAGTAGGACGCCTTTCTTTTCCGTCCAAGAAGTAACCACGAAATTTGTAATGCTTAGCTCTAGTGTCTCGTCCTTCAGCTTTTGGCCAAGAGGCATCATTGCTATTAAGCTGAGCAAAAGGTTGATCACGATTAATATTCATCAAGTAATGACCAGAGGGGCGTTGGAAGCCTTGTCCGCGACCATTCCAATGTTTGGCTCCATCCATAAATGCTCCGTGCCAAAGCATAGCAATTTGCATTGTATTTGCATCAAAACATAAATTAACTTTTTCCGGATATCCCACTCCAATCCCGCGAGGGCTGGCGCCTTCAATAAAGTTCCTATAAATTCTAGCTTCAGAAGTTATCTCAATTGGATTGCCACTTGGAAAAGCAACTTTCTTTGGCTTAATCACTTGTTTGGCAAGTTGTAGCCTTTTTACGCCTGGCCCTGACATCTCTAATGCAAGTTCTTCCTGCCCTCCCTTTTCGAAGTACTCCAGTTTCAATTTTGCTTTGCCAGGGTCTAGTGCAATTTTACCTTTTTTAGTAGTCATCGAATGTACTCCATCATTATCGACTACTAGTTTATTGTTTATATATAGCCGAGAACCATCATCAGAACCGAGACTGAAATCATAAGTCCCTTTTTTGCCAATGTTTATTTCGCCTTCAAAAACCATGCCAAAATTTTCGGACAAACCAGCTAAGCCAGGGTCAGCGATTCCGCTGCTGGCTTTTCCAGATTGGTGAGGTTTTAACTTTGAGAAATCAGGCATTTTGTTCCAGCTGCCCTTATAAACTGTATATGTAAAATTTTCTATTTTGCCTTTCCCTATTTTTGGATCACTTCCAGTTGAACTGCCACCTGTTCGAGCTATTTCTGGCACATTTTGGTCTGTTGATATATCCGGCATTGGAATATCAACGTACATTGCTCCATACATGACAAACCCATGGCCAATAAAGGTGCAAACATAAGGATATATTCCTTTTTGTTTTGGAGCATTGAACTTTAACTCATGGTTGTCTCCTGGTTTTAATACTGGGGTGCTCCACAAAACTGAATCTAAATCTGGAATCCAGTTTTTTTCCTCCGCCTTCTCACCTAGGCCTAAAGCAGCATTAGCCACAGCAACTCGTTGGCCGACTTTCGTGAAAACCAAATTGTGAGCCATCTCATCATCATTAAAAACATTTAGATGAACAGATTGTCCCGGTTTGGCAGCAAATCTAACTACACTGAATTGTAATCCGGCTTTTGCTCGTATTTCCAGATCAACCGTTTGTTCTTGTGCAGTAATTGAACCAGTAAAAAAATGCACCAGTCCAAAAACCATGAAAAAGTTATATATGTATTTTTTCAAAACTAGGGAGTTTCTTAATAGGTCCTTATTTTTAAATACTTAAGCTTATTTGTCGACTCTTAGAGATTGAGGAACAATTTTCTCGACCTCAAAGATTCAATTTCGTAACCAAGCGCTATTAAATGTTCCCATTTGGGTTTTATATTTTAGCTTTTTCTGGAGGAGCTTTGCTAACAGCAGCGACTTTGCCGTTATGGCGTTATTTTTGTAAGAGAATTGGCTTGATGGATATGCCTGGTCACAGAAAGATACATGACACTCCAGTGCCCTTAGCTGGCGGCTTAGCAGTTATGACTGGTTTGGCTGTCCCTATATTATTAGCAGTTCTTTGGGCTTGGTTGGGATATTTGCCGGAATCATTTTCACATGCTGTGTCCTATGGCTTGTCAAATCGTGGTTGGCAGTTGGCAGCAATCCTGGGTGGAGCAATTGCCATGCTAGTGCTGGGAATATTGGATGACAAACGAGATTTTTCTCCGAAATGGAAGTTATTTTTCCAAGTGCTTATAGCTTTGGCTGTAGCCGCAAGTGGTATTCGTTTAACTATATTTGTTGATAACAATATTTTTAGTTATGCAGTCACGGTGCTGTGGATTTTAACAGTCACCAATGCTGTTAATTTTCAAGATAACATGAATGGTCTGTGTCCTGGGTTGGGGATAATATGTGGCTGGTTCTTTGCTTGGCATGCGGGTTTAGAAGGGCAGTACCTTGTAGCTTCGCTAGCGTTTCTTTTTTCAGGAGCATTGTTTGGTTTTTTTCCGTTTAATTTTCCTAAGGGGTGTGTGTTCCTAGGTGATGGAGGGAGCCATGTGGTTGGTTTTTTATTGTCCGTCTTAGCGGTGCTTCCTGATTTTTATTCAGAGGCTAGTCCCTACAAATGGCTTATCATTACTCCGGTATTAGTTCTTTTTATTCCATTAGCTGATTTAATATCGGTAATCGTTATTCGTTTTAGATTGAGTCAGCCGGTTTGGGTTGGTGACAATAATCATTTTTCGCATAGACTTGTAAGGACAGGACAACCCAAAACAACAGCAGTATTATTGCTTTTATTGGTATCTGCTGCCATGGGAGCCATGACTCTTTTTGTTTAAGCAGAAATTCTTTTACATAGTAATCGCGACTTGCTTGTTGTCCTGTCTTTAGGAGACTGGCTTTAAGTTCCAGTGCCTCTTTCAGTAGAATTAAATAATCAACATCAAGAAGTGACACGCCGTTACTTCATTCAACTTGGTGCAGCTGGTGCCTTAGCGTTTAAAATTCATTCTGTTCAAGCTGAAACTAATCAATCCATCCTCGATTCAGCAATGGCTGATATGAGTTATTTAACTGCTCAAGCTGACTTTGGAACAGTGGAGAGAGGAGATCCCCTACCGTATAAGCTGCCTTTGGCTAAACGTTTGAAAATTGGACTTGAACGAGAGTCTTGGAAGTTGGATGTAATTGCTGATCCTAATAGCAATAGCAAAATAGGTAATCCGCTATCTAGCAATGGCGGTAATTCTTTTAGTTTTAGTCATTTGATGAAGCTTGCAGATAAACATGCTGTTCGCTATCTCAAGATTATGACCTGTAATAATATTGGAGCTCCTCTTGGAATGGGGCTCTGGGAGGGGGTCCCTCTACGACAGGTTATTTGGGAAACAAAGCCCAAAGAGAATATTCGAAGAGTTTTTTATTATGGGCATCATAACAATGATCCTAAGCAGATGTTTCGAAGTTCGCTTCCCATTGGTAGGGTTCTAGAAGATCCCCCTGGTGATAACCCAGTTATGCTATGTTACAAATTAAATGGAAAATGGTTAAGTGGTAAAAGGGGAGGCCCTGTGCGGATGCTTGTCCCGGATTCTTACGGATTTAAATCAGTAAAATGGCTTAAAACGGTAATGCTTACAAACGCGTATCAAGCTAATGATACTTATGCCGAGTCGAACAATGATATAGATAGCTGGCTTAAGACTATGAGTAGATTTCATCTTAAACCTGCAAAATCAAAAGTTGGGGAACCTATTCCAGTGACCGGTTGGGCGCAGGTTGGTGTTGGAGGTCTAAGTAAAGTGCAGATTTGGGTTAATCCAAAAGATAAAAAACTTCCTGAAAACGACCCTTTCTTTAACACCGCTCCTTGGCAAGATGTGAAAATTTTACCGCCACCGACTGACTGGGGAGGTGGCCTTCCTAAGGGGACGCTTCAAAAAAATGTTCGTTTTTTTGATAGTAATGGCCGCCCCAAGCAATGGCCTATGCGCTATACCCTTGCACATTGGGCAACTTTACTTAAAGGAATTCCAATTGGTGTTTACGATGTTCGTTGCCGAACAATTGACCAAAATGGGATTGCTCAGCCCATGCCCAGGCCATTTCGTAAGTCCGGGAGAAATACTATTCAGCGCTATTCATTAACAATACAAGCGTGATGTAAATTAAAGAACGCTAGAGGGTTGAACTGAAGTGAGGATTTTGTTCTTCTCTTTGACCCGCAACATGTTCGCGCTTTTTACAACCCGAGGCGCAAATCGACTTACAGTCATTCTTTGCCTTTTCATTTTGGCCATTCATTTGGTCAAGGCTCAGCCTTTGGTCTGGCAGGATAAGGGGACGTTTAGGGAGGCCAAGGTGAATGAGCCGGTTGGTCAAGGGACAGGATTCAGTTTGCTATCAGCTAAGGCTAGCGGTATTCAATTTACTAATACTCTCGCCCGTGTTCGCATGATTAATGCCAATCTTCTTAATGGCGCTGGAGTTGCTTCCGGTGATGTTGATGGTGACGGCTTGTGTGATGTTTATGTCTGTAGCCTCGATGGTGGGAATGGTTTATTTAAGAATCTTGGTGGATGGAAATTCAAAGATATATCTCGTAAAGCCGGCGTTATGGCCCCGGGCATGTCGAGTACAGGGGCAGCGTTTGGTGATTTAGATGGTGATAGTGATTTAGACTTGTTCGTTACCTCTTGTGGTGGTCCGAACGCATTGTTTATTAATGATGGCAAAGGTAACTTTAGTAATCAAACTAAGGTAGCGGGTTTAGAGGCTCCTAAAATAGGTTCAACCTCGGTGGCGATGGGTGACATCGACGGTGATGGTGATTTAGATATTTATGTAACAAATTACGGGGCTACTTCAGTTTTACGAAGTGGAGGTAAAGTGAGTGTGCGAACCGTTAATGGGAAACAGGTTGTTACCGGAAGATATTCAAATCGCATACGTATTGTGAAAGGGAGTTTCGTCGAGATTGGAGAACCTGATATTCTATATATTAATGATGGGAATGCCAAATTCACGAAGGTCAATTGGCTTGATGGCAATTGGCTTGATGAAAGTGGCCAGCCAATTAAAAAAGAGTTTTGGGATCTTGGTCTTTCGGTAATGATTCGTGATATAAATCAGGATGGATTACCTGATATTTACAATTGTAACGACTTTCAAACTCCAGATCGCTTATGGATTAATAAGGGTAATGGTAAATTCCAATTGGTGAATGAAATGTCAATCAGACATCGCAGTTATTTTGCAATGGCGGTGGACTTTGCTGACATTAATCGTGATGGACATGATGATTTTTTTGTCGCTGACATGATCAGTCCGACGCATCTGCTGGAGATGACACAAGCCGGGATTACTAATCCTTTTGTCAAACCCATTGATGAGTTCATTGATAGGCCAATAATTCATCGCAATACTTTGTATGTAAATCGTGGAGACAATACGTACATGGAAACTGCCAATTATAGTGGAGTATCCGCTACCGAATGGACTTGGGGCTCGACTTTTATGGATGTGGATTTAGATGGCTTAGAAGATTTACTAATAGCTAATGGTCATGCTTTTGACACGCAGGACCTTGATGCAATGGAGCGTACATCCAAATTGGGGGCATTGCCGGTTTCACAGTCACGCAAAAAGATTTTTCTTCACCCTCCGCTTGCAGTGCCAAATATGATTTATCGAAATATCGGTGGATTGAAATTTGATGAGGTTGGCAAGGATTGGGGTTTTAATTCTAAAAATGTAAGTCATGGCATTTCATTGTGTGATCTAGACAATGATGGAGATCAGGACATTATTGTAAGTTGTCTTAATGAAAATGTACTCGTTTATAGGAATAATACTATAGAACCACGATTGTCAGTCGCACTTCGTGGCGCCGATGATAATACTTATGGTATTGGAGCTAGAATTACTGTTCGAGGAGCTACGCATGTTCAATCTCAAGAGATGATTGCTGGGGGGCGTTATCTTGCAGGGGATCAACCATTAAGAACCTTTGCGGCAGGTAACGCTGATAAGTTGAGCATTGAAGTTAATTGGCCAGGAGGGGCACGCACATTGATTGATGGTGTTAAGCCCAATTATGCCTACGAGATTCATAAAAAAAATGATCAGCCAAAGCAGATTGTTGGAAATAAGTCAGCGATTATGTTTACAGACGTTAGTGACCAATTAACGCATATTAATACAGAGGGTTCATTTGATGATTTTCAACGTCAGCCAATGCTTCCTCGGCGACTAACTGAGTCCGGGCCTGGTATAGTTTTATTTGATTGGGATGGTGATGGTAATGAAGAATTGTTTTTTGGTAATGGTGCAGGAGGCAATATAATTGCCTATAAAAACGAGCCTAAAAATGGGCTTGTTAAGTTAAACGAGCCCGCTTTTGCGCAGCCTCTTTTGGGTGACGCTCTTGGTATTGCCGGCTGGGTGGATGCTAACGGAAAGAGGGCCTTGATTGTTGCAGTCTCCAGTCATGATTTCCCTGAGCCGGTTGTTCCCTCACTACACCTTTTTCGTCCGGGAGTTGCTAAGCCAAAAATAATTGAATTACCTTCAGCAAACTATTCCGATGTTGGATCTTTAGCAGTTTCGGATATAGATGGGGATGGTGATCTCGATGTATTTGTTGCCGGCCAGTCAGTTCCCGGTCGATTTCCTGTGGCGGCCTCTTCTTGGCTGCTTCGGTGTGGATCAGCAGGTCTTGAGCTTGATAAAAAACAATCTTCGACATTTGCTAATGTTGGAATGGTAACGGCTGCAGTATTTGCCCAACTAGATTCCGACCCTTTTCCCGAACTCGTGATAGCTACGGAATGGGGCCCTGTCAGAATTTTTAAAAATAGTGCTGGCACCTTTACTGATGTAACAAAGGAGTGGGGACTTGACCAGAAGTTGGGTCTTTGGCAAACGCTTGCAGCAGGAGACTTTAATAATGACGGTAGGCTTGACATAATGGCTGGCAACTGGGGGCTTAATAGTCATCTCAAGCATGGTGAAAAACGTTTACCTTACCTTGTTCACGGCGACATTGGTAATGATGGTTTTTACGATGCGATTGAGGCTCGCTTTGAAATTGAATCTAAGCGACTTCTTCCTCGCCATCGAAGGGTTACATTTGATCTGGTTTTTCCGTTTGTTCGAGAACGTTTTCCAACTCATCGTCGATATGGAGGAGCTACGATTCAGCAGATTTTTGCAGGTCAATTGACCGATGCAAAACTACTTAAGGCTTCGTATCTTGCATCTGTTATATTGCTTAATCGAGGAGGAAAATTTGATGCTAAACCATTACCTGTCGAGGCTCAGCTCACTCCTGTTATGGGAGCTTCAGTTGCGGACTTTGATGGTGACGGTAATGAGGATTTGTTTCTCAGCCAAAATTATTTTGCAGTACGAATTCAAGATTACAGAATGGATGCGGGAGAGGGATTGCTTATGAAGGGAAATGGGCATGGAGAGTTCACTACAAAATTTGGTTATCAAAGTGGAATCAAAGTATTTGGTGAACAGAGAGGTAGTGCGGTTGGAGACCTTAATGCGGATGGGCGACCTGACCTTCTAATTGCACAAAGTAAAGACAAGCCAAAGTTTTATTTGAATTCAACTGGCAAGGCTGGTCTTAAGTTAAGTTTGAATGGTTCAGTTTCAAATCCCGATGGCCAAGGAGCTATCGTTCGTACAATATTCGACAATGGTGGTAAAGGTCCAGCTCGACTTATAGGAGGAAGCTCTGGGCGTTTTTCTCAAGGGAGTTTTTGTCAAATACTGGGAGGGAGTCGATCAATTAGTGCTATTGAGGTTCATTGGCCAGGAGGTAAAATCTCTGTAAAAAAAATAACAAATACTGCTATGAATTTGGTGCTAGATGAAATGGATTCGCAGTGACTAGGTCAAGTGGCTAGCGTGCTTCTAAAATTAACAGTTGAAGCTTATATAAGGTGGGTATAGATTTTACTTAATACGTCCTTAAAAGATTATAATGAAAAGGGAAAATTTCTATTCCTACAAAAGAACCTGTGCATTCACGTTAATTGAACTACTCGTGGTTATCGCAATAATCGCCATTTTGGCGTCTTTACTTTTGCCTGCATTGTCTCAAGCGAAAGAGTCCGCCAAACGGACTAGTTGCCTAAATAACCTTAAACAAATGGGTATAGCATGGCAGATGTATGCTGATGAGAATGAAAACAACCTTCCTTCAAATCGTAATAAGTGGGGTCAACGAACCGGTAATTGGCCCTGGGACGCAGGCATTAATGTGATGACAATGATGAAGAGGCAGGGATTTGAGCGAAATATCATGTATTGTCCATCTTTTCTCGATCAGAACAATGACGACACTTGGAACTGGACCGGCCGAGAACATCACACAGTCATTGGCTATGCTTTGACTATCCCTTGGGCCCCTCGCGTTCAGGAGACCAACATCAACTACACCATGTCGACCCGGTCTATCAAAGTGAAAGGAGTGACGGTGAAACCCTCTCCTTCGGACCGAGTTCTCACTGCAGATGCGACCATTTCTTCTTCATTAAACAATGGATTTGATTCAGTGCGTGGTGGTTGGGAAAAACTTCATAAGACTGCTCATCGAGATAATTCTGGAAAATACCCTGCTGGCGCTAATTTGAACTATTTGGACGGACATGTCGGATGGCAGAAAGCCACTATGGAAGGCCGTAAATTGGTAGGATTGGTTGAGAGAACTTATGGTGGTCCCGTGTTTTACTGGTAGACCCTTTTCTTTAATAAGCGTTTAATCCCCTGAGAGGCATATTGCCGTGAATGGATGAAAACGATTTATCTTGATATTTTTAGCGGTATTAGTGGAGACATGTTTCTTGGCGCGATGATTGATCTGGGGGTGGATCCCAAAGTGCTGGAAAATGAATTATCTAAACTAAATCTGGATGGTTATTTAATTAACGTTTCGCGCAAAACCAAGGCTAACATTGATGGTGTAAAGTTTGATGTTCATTTGCTTCCAAATGAGGGTGAAAACAATTCTGGCACTTCAACTCATTCTCATGAGCATAGCCATTCGCACTCTCACGAGCATAGCCATTCGCACTCTCACAGTCATGATAGTGATGGGCATATACATGAGCGAAATTTTGATGATATTAAAAAAATTATAAATAATAGTTCACTTAGCGAATGGGTGAAGGAAAAGTCAATTGCAGTATTTCGTCGTGTTGCTGAGGCAGAGGGTAAGGTTCACGGCATGCCACCTGACGATGTGCATTTTCATGAGGTTGGAGCGATTGATTCCATTATTGATATTATTGGAGCTTGTATTGCTTTGGAGTTGTTAGGGAAACCCCTTGTTCTTTCAGCGCCTTTAGTGGAGGGAAAAGGTTGGGTCGACTGTGCGCATGGACGAT
>CEWB01047966.1_pt1 | contig 14327 bp, 6 predicted proteins | sample 530831 | NCBI WGS metagenome assembly CEWB01 (sample SAMEA2621013, study PRJEB7988) | marine metagenome | biome: marine biome (ENVO:00000447); feature: surface water layer (ENVO:00002042); material: "saline water (ENVO:00002010), including plankton (ENVO:xxxxxxxx)" | depth 5 m | reverse complement strand
TTGTCACCTTGAATTTCGATATTACCGTCCTTTACTGTCCCTCCAACACTGCATGATTTTTGCATCTTTTTGGCTAACTCTTTTTTCTCTAAAAGTTCAATTGGAGGGAAATTGGTAATAACTGTCACAGCCTTACCACCTCGGTGTGCAGTTTGGCGAATAATATCCACTCGCCCCCTATCACTTTTCTTTTTCTCTCGTTTGGAGGTCAACTTATAATTATTTGAACTCTCAGGTCCTGAAGGCAATCCATTCAACTCTAATTCCTCAAATGGATTCTGCTTAAGCCCATCGCCTTCACTCGTTGATATTCGCTGTTTCTTCCGACTCATCTTTTTAATGTATTCCTATTAATCAAGGTATCGAAACTGAACGCTAGAAATTATTGAATGAACTAATGCACCCCAATTATGACTTTCACCTAAAGAAGTTTCATTCAAAAGAAATTTCAAAGCTACTTCAAATTCGGAAGCGCTCGGCTCTCTGCCTAGAGTTAATAAGTATGCAAAACGAATTCTCTCGATATCGGTTTTTGCTAATCGCTTTATACGCTCACCAGCCAAATTAGCTTCACTGTTCACAAAAGGACTATTAAGCAAATATAAAGCCTGAGTGGGCAGAGTGGTTTCACTACGACGACCAGTTACAACATTTGGATTAGCGACATCAAATGTCTCAAAAATCTCCATCAGAGTATTTCTGAATGATGGAACATAAACACTTCGCCGCACAGTATTGTACTCATAACCAAAATCATACTGTGAAAACTTACGAATCGTGTATCCACCCTGCTGGGAACTCAAACGACCGCTAACTTCAAGAATAGAGTCACGTATGGCTTCAGCAGTTAAGCGCTTTCGATTAGCACGCCAAATTAAACGATTTTCAGGATCAATATCTTGCCCTAAGCCTATCTCAAAAGATGACAAGCGATAAGCACGAGAATGAACAATACGTCTAATAATAGACTTTACAGACCAATTGTCTTTAGCAAACCGCCAAGCTAACCAGTCAAGTAATTCAGGATGACTTGGCGTATCCCCCATAATGCCAAAGTTATCATTTGTACGTACTAGTCCTTGACCAATTAGATGATACCAAATGCGATTAACCATCACTCTTCGAGTCAATGGATTAGCCTCACTAGCTATCCACTCAGCCAATTCACGACGCCCACTCCCCTTGGAAATACTCGCCCGAGCCTTTTCATCACTACTACTAGCAACCTTCAAAAAACCACGAGGTACTATTGGCCCTTTATTACGAATTTCTCCTCGAATATGAACATGCCAATCATCTGTTTCCTCCTGTTCCCGCACAGACATCACTTTTTGAAGATGGACAGGTTTTGTTTTTTTGAGATTATTAACCTTCTTCAACAATTCAGAAACATTAGATCTTAAACTGGCCAACAAAGCAGAATTATTAGGATTACCCTCCCTTTTAATTAACGGAATAAAACCTATTGCATCGGCAATAACTACATCCTTAGTTCCTTCATTAGAGATACTCACCACTGCCTGCCCCTCTTTAAAAATAAACCTACCCAAAACGTAAAAGTTATTATGTATGGGAGGTTCAATACGTTGATTAACATTAACAGTTGTCGAACCATTTGCATGATCTATCGTTACAGGAACTTTATCAGATCTATTTGCTCCATGAGTATATCCAAGCCAAACTTCATATTCACCAGCTTCCTTTAGCCTTTTGCTATATATTACTTTTTTTTCACCCTTACCCTCCCCTTTGTCGTGAATATAGTCATCACCAAAGAAATTTTTATTACTTGTTGACTTCATCCATTCACCAATTTTTTCAGACTCAACATTATCAATAAAAATACCAATTTTTTTTGATTCAGATTCTATTTTATTTAAATCTTTCTTTGCCTTATCTAAATCCAAAACCGCTTTTTTTGTAGCTTTTTCATGGCGATTGATAGAGTTCTGAACTTTTAGAGATGGAGAAAGAGAACGTTCAACCCAACCAGACACATTACCAGGAACAAGTGACTGCGTCCCACGAAAGATTCCTGCCATTGCATAATAATCTTCCGTTGGGATAGGATCAAATTTGTGATCATGACACCGAGCACATCCTATTGTCATTGCCAGAAAAGCCTGCCCAACAGTATCGATTTGCTCGTCTACAACCTCCATTCTTAATAGCTCCTTATCTTGTAATTCATAATTATGAGGGCCTAAGGCAAGGAAGCCGGTCGCCTTTAAAAATTCATTATGCTGCTCAAGGCTATCACTGGGCAATAAATCCCCTGCAATCTGTTCTAGAATAAAATCATTAAAAGGCTTATCAATGTTGAATGCGTTAATAACATAATCTCTATACTGCCAAGCATTTTTAAACATAAGACTTCTACCTCCTCCGCTACTTTCTGCAAAACGAGCTACGTCTAGCCAATGACGCCCCCAAGTTTCACCAAACTTTGGTGAAGCAAGAAGGCGATCCACCAAAACTGCAAATGCTGTAAAAGAAGGATTATTAAGAAAATAATTTAAATCCTCAATTGGAGGAGGTAAGCCGATCAAGTCATAATATAAGCGTCTCAATAATACTTCAGGCTTAGCCAACCCAGCCATTTCGATATCTTCCTTCTGTAAACGATGAATTAAGAACCGATCAATAACTCCAAGTTCTTTCTCATTAGAAACCGAAAGATTTATTGAAGGTACAGCAGGTGGCAATACTGGTTTAAAAGCCCAAAACTGACGCCCTTTATTCAAATCAATGCCCTCAGTCTTAATATCAATATCCGAAATACGAGGGTCTGGAGCCCCAGACTTGATCCATTCCGTCAATATAGATATCTCTTCATCTGGCAAGCGATATTTGGGTGGCATTTTCAAGTTACTATCTTTGTAACTTACCGCTCTTACAATCAAACTTGATTCTGGAGAGCCTGGGATTATTGCAGGACCAGAATCACCACCTAAAAACCAACCTTGTCGACTGTCTAAAACTAATCCGCCCTTACTTTTACCTTTTTCACTAGAGTGGCACTCATAACAATGCTTATAAAATAATGGACGGATCTTTTTCTCAAAATAATCAAATTCAGAGGCTTGAGGCTCTGGAAACAACAAACAACAGGCCAAAACAAGAAAAGCCTTCTCAAAAATCTGTTTTTTATTCTTCAAGAGATGGAGGGAAAAATAGTTTATAATAAAATGAGAATCCAGCTTCTAACTTCTAATTATACGATGCTTGACCCTTTAAATCTTACGATTAACCATATTGGGAGCTACTATCCAAGATGTTTTCTAAGTACATATTATTGCTTTTTTGCATTATGCAAACAACAGGCGCAATCAGCGCTCCGAAAACAGTCCCAGATTTCAACAATCAAATAGCACAATTAATATCTAAAAGGTGTTTAGAGTGCCACAATCAAAGAGACTTGAAAGGTGATGTAAACCTAACAACATCTAAGGGATTTAAGAGTGGAACAGAAAATGGAAAACTTGCATTAAAATTAATTAATGAAGGTAAAATGCCTCCAAAATCAAAAGGCATTTCAAAAAAATTACCAGACAAAGAAATTGAGCTCCTCACAAATTGGATAAATGAAGGGGCAAATTGGCCCGAAGGCAGAATACTTGATCTATATGAAACAACTACCAATGTTCGAGCAGGCAGGGATTGGTGGTCTCTTCAACCAATTGAAAGACCTAAACCTCCTAGCTTAAAAATGAATCCAATAGATTCATTTATTAGATTCAAATTAAAAAAAGAACTACTCACTCCAGCTCCACAAGCAAGCCGCAGAGTTCTTGTTCGTCGTGCTTATTTCGATTTAATTGGACTACCTCCAAGCCCTAAAGAAATTGATCATTTTTTATCGGATAAATCTCCAAATGCTTGGACTAAGCTAATTGATAAACTGCTTGCTTCCCCTAATTATGGTGAAAGGTGGGCACGTTACTGGCTAGATCTTGTTCGCTTTGCTGAAACTGACGGTTACGAGAGAGACAAACTAAAAGAAAATATATGGCGTTATAGAGACTGGGTAATTGCAGCATTAAACAACGATATGCCATACACGCAATTCGTCAGAGAGCAGCTGGCAGGAGATGAAATACCGAACAGAACAGAACAAAGCTTAATCGCCACTGGATTGATTCGGGCAGGAACATGGAATGATGAGCCTAATGATCCTGCTGACTATCTTTACACAAGACTAGAAGACATGGTGCACACAACAACTTCAGCATTTATTGGATTAACAGTAAAATGTGCACGTTGCCATGATCATAAATTCGACCCAATTTTACAAAACGATTATTACCGTATAGCGAGTTTTTTTTGGGCAGGCCCAATCGGCCAAGAAAATCAAGGAGGGCCTTCAAAAGAATTACTTGGATCCAATGTCTATGGGTGGACAGATCTAAATGCCAACCCAAAACCAATAAGACTTCTTCACCAAGGTGAACGTCACAAACCTGGACCAGAAGTCACACCTGGGTTTCTATCAGCCATTCCTGCCCTCGATAAACCTCTTAGCCCTCCGCCTCCAAACAGTAAGACTACCCAGCGAAGATTACAATTTGCACACTGGATCACTAGCCCAAAAAACCCACTAACAGCACGAGTTTTAGTTAACCGGATTTGGCAAAATCATTTTAGCGAAGGCTTGGTTCGCACTCCAAATAATCTAGGCTTTAAAAGCGCACCCCCGAATAATCCGGAATTACTAGATTGGCTAGCTGCTGAATTCATGCATCCTAGCATAGATGATGGACCAGCATGGACAATCAAACGGCTTCATAAATTAATTATGACTTCTGAGACCTATAAACAGGATTCAATTCATCCTAAAGAAGCTAAATACTCTGTCCTTGATTACTCGAATCAAAACTTGTGGAAGTTCCCGCGCCGCAGACTAGATTCCGAAGCTTTACGAGATGCAATGCTTTCTGTAAGTGGCATGTTAAATCTTAAAGCAGGGGGCCCAAGCTTTTATCCCAAAATGGCAAATGAAGCATTAGAAGGATTATCTCGTAAATCTGGTGACTGGCAGGAATCAAATGATAACCAACGGTCTCGGCGAAGCATATATATGATGTCTAAACGCTCCCGCCTACTTCCATTAATGACAACATTTGATTTCCATGATACTACTGTTACTTGTGGTCAAAGAGATGTCACTACTGTTGCAACTCAAGCTTTGGCTCTTCTTAATAATCACTTCGTACACACTCAAAGTGAAGCATTAGCCAAAAGACTAATTGAGATATCAAACGATAATACAATACAAATTCAAACTGCTTGGAAATTAACCTACGGCAGAAATCCTACAGATAAGGAAACAAGCCAAGCAATTGACCACCTTCTCAAACAACAATCCTATTTCGGTCAAAAAAAACTACAATCCAACAACAAAAAAAATAAGAACCCTAAATTTCTTGCTCTTTCCTCACTATGCCACGTCCTACTAAATAGTAATGAGTTTTCATATATTGATTGAAGATCCTTATGCCGAAAGACAATAAAATTAAAACATCTAATATTTTTCCTTGCGGAAATACGAGACGAGAATTCGTTTGGGAAATGGGGGCAGGATTCTCAGGAATAGCATTAACATCACTTCTCTCTGCAGATGGTTTTTTTTCGCGACACACAAAGGCAGCTGAGCAGAATCCACAAAACCCTCTAAAACCTCGTAATTCAAATTATTTCGGAAAAGCAAAGCATTGTATTTTCTTAATGATGAATGGAGGTCCAAGCCAAGTTGATACTTTTGATTTTAAACCTGAGTTAAGAAAATTTGCCAACAAAACGCTCCCTCAAAATAAAAAATATATCAACTCAGGAGGCAGACGTGTTGGATATCTAACACCCAATTGGAGACCATTTAGGCCAGGAGGGCAAAGTGGATTACTAATATCAGATTATTTTCCTAATGTAAGAAATCATGCAGATAAAATCGCAATAATAAAGTCATGTCACGCTGACAGCCACGCGCATGGCTCCGCCCTTGTAGCAATGAATACAGGAAGTACATTTATTGGCAGACCATCACTCGGGGCTTGGTCTGTCTACGGCCTTGGAACAGAAAACCAAAACTTACCAGGGTATGTTGTCATGCTCGACAAACGTGGTGGACCAATTTCAGGGCAACCCAATTGGTCTTCAGGATTCATGCCTTCGACATATCAAGGAACTTTATTTCGGCCAAGTGGCAACCCAATTCTTGACCTTAAGGGACCGCCCCACCTTGACTCGAACGCTCAACGACGCCAACTAGATCTACTTGCTAAATTAAATCAAAAACATCTAGATGAAAGACCCGGAGGACAAGAATTAGCTGCACGAATTAATTCCTATGAATTAGCATATCGCATGCAGTCAGAGACCCCCGAAGCCGTAGACTTGTCAAAAGAATCTCAAGCTACTCTTAAAATGTATGGCGTCGGGCAAAAACCAACCGATGAATACGGTCGCAATTGCCTAATAGCACGTCGGCTTGTCGAGCGAGGCGTAAGATTTATTCAACTCTATTCTGGAGGCGGGCACCTTGAGGATACATGGGATGGACATGAGAGCATTGAAAAAAACCATGGGCTACATGGTAGCGAGGTTGATCAACCAATTTCCGCTCTTTTAACAGATCTAGAACAACGAGGCATGCTTGAGTCAACACTTGTAGTGTGGGGCGGAGAATTTGGCCGAATGCCATTCAGTGAAGGTAAAAACGCACCCGGAAGGAATCACAATCCATATGGATTTTCTATGTGGATGGCAGGCGCTGGCATTAAAGGAGGCACGAGCTATGGAGAAACAGACGAATTCGGATTTGAGGCTGCCGTCAACAAAACTCATGTTCATGACATTCACGCAACTATCCTACATTTAATGGGAATAGACCACGAAGCACTTTCTTATTTTCACCAAGGCAGAAAGGAAACTCTTACCGATGTTCACGGACGTATCATCAAAGATATTTGCTCCTAACAATCTTGATAAAGCCTACAAACCCTTAGTCAGCTTCACCCCAAGGTTTATCAACGCCTTGGCTTTTTTTTCAGAATTAGATTCGGCATAAATCCTCAAAATCGGCTCAGTTCCTGAACCCCTAAGCATTAACCAAGAGCCATCATCTGCAACATATTTTACACCATCAAAAGTCTTCACCTCCAACAACCTCGACCCTACCAAACTAGCCGGAGGATTATTCATGCAATAAAGCATCAGTGATTTACGCTTTTCCAAAGGAAAAAACATATCTACACGATCATAATGATAAGCTCCAAATTGTTTTTCCAGCTTTGTTAATAGACGGTTGATAGACTTTTTCTCAGTAGCTAAAAGCTCCAGTAAGGCTAATCCAGCGAGAATTCCATCACGCTCAGGTATATGGCCTGAGAATCCAATACCTCCACTTTCTTCAAAGCCCAACAAAACATCTCCTTTACGCATTTCCTCGCAGACATACTTAAACCCGACTCCCGTTTCCAACATTTCTAGACCATAATCTTCGCACATTCGATCGACCATAGAAGTAGTAGTCAATGCCTTGATAACTCTTCCATTCTGACAACGATTAACCTTATAATGATACAATAAAAGGCAAATAATTTGGTGCGTTGTAAGTGCGTTCCCTCTTCCATCCATTCCTCCAACGCGATCCGCATCACCATCAGTAACCAAGCATAGATCATGCGGGTTTTTTTTTAGATATGATGAGCTTGGTGCATAATTATGAACTATAGGCTCAGGATGGATTCCTCCAAAAAACGGGTCATGATCAGAATTTAGTGTTGTAACTTTACAACTGGTATCTCCAAGGATTTCTTCAAAAGCTCCAGCACCAACTCCAAAAAGAGCGTCATGCGCAAAACGTAATCCCGAATTAGCAATTAAATCAAAATCAACTAACTTTTTTAATGACCTAAAATATGCTGTATTCAAGTTCTTAAACCTTAATAATCCTTTAGATCGAGCCTTGTCTAAATTAATGGCCCGCACTGATTTAGCAGCAAGCAGTTGTTCTATATCCTCACAAGTCCGTGAAGTGACCGACCCTCCAAAATACCCTTTCAATTTATACCCGCAAAAACGTGAAGGATTATGACTAGCAGTCAGCACAATCCCTCCAACAGCTTTTTCGGACTGAACCGCAAACGAAACAGCAGGAGTCGGCACTGGTGAATTCGCCAATACAACTTCAAAATTATTACCAGCAAACACCTCTGCAACTCGTTCAGCGAATTGATCAGCAAGAAACCTACGATCGTACCCTAAAACTACTTTCTTGAAGACATCTTTAGGACGGTTTTTATTCCAATAAACTGCCGTGGCCTGGGCAACAATTGCAACATTCTCAAAAGTAAACCCCTCAGCAATAACAGCTCTCCATCCATCAGTCCCAAAACTGATATCCTTAGAACTCATTTGAGATATCCATCACTCACCTGAGTGGTAACCTTATGCATTTTTTTAACTGCACGAGCAAGACTTCGCTGACCAAACAAAGCAGATCCAGCAACAAACGTATTAGCACCGGCGCGCGCACACTCAGCAGCTGTCTTCAAATTAACACCTCCATCAACCTCAATACGAAAGTCCAAACCCATCTCTTCTCTCCAATTGTATACCTGCTGTATTTTAGGAATACATTCTTCAATGAATGATTGCCCCCCAAAACCAGGGTTAACTGTCATGATCAGCAACAAATCAACCTTCTCCAAAAATGGTTTAACTTTATCAATTGCCGTTGGAGGGTTAACTGCTAGTCCAACCTGCTTATTGAGAGATTTAATTTTCCAAAGTAATGAAGATACTTGATCTTCTAACTCTACGTGCACAGTGATTAGGTCAGAACCAGCATTTGCAAATGGCTCTAGTAATATTTCCGGCTTTGAGCACATTAGATGTGTATCAAAAAACAAATCAGTATGTGGACGAGCATTTGCTACAACTTGAGGTCCGAAAGTTAAATTTGGAACAAAATGACCATCCATCACGTCAAGATGAACCCAGTTAGTGACGGTTTTTTCAACCCGCTTAAGTTCACGTCCAAATTTACTGAAATCCCCAGCCAGAATTGAAGGCGCAATAACCATGCAAAAAGAACCTACGAAGTGACTGGCAAAGCGGCAAGTTTGTTAAGACACTAATTTAGACATAATTCGAGCCATCTCAATAGCAGTTTGAGCAGCTTCTAGCCCTCGATTCCGACTTTCATCTAGGCATCGTTTTCTAGCCTGCTCCATATTTTCCAGCAACAACACCTCATGAATTACTGGTAATACATGATCAACTTGAAGTTGCATCAAGGCATTAGTAACAGCCTTTCCTATATGCTCTGCATGACTTGTCTCTCCCCTAAGAATTACACCAAGGCAAACAATTGCATCAACAGGTCGATCAAGTCGCAGTGCCAAAGCAGAAGCAACTGCAGGAATTTCAAATGCACCTGGCACTCGAACAACCTCAACACTAGCCTTTGATTTAAATAATTCCCCTTTTGCTGCACGCAACATGGAATTTACATATCTGGAATTGTAACGTGATGCTACAATACCAATACGATAACCCTCTGCGGTCTTTACTGTTTTTTTAACTGTTTTTTTTAGCATGACTCAATCCACTAAAAACGTCCCAGTCGAAGCAGATACATTAATTTTTTCAGGCAAGGCTTTAGGATCAAACCTTAACACAATCGAATGCTTTCCAGCGGAAAGTGTACTATTAATTATATTAGAATTCTCGACCACCTTGCCATCAATCCATAACTTAGCAGATTCAGCTCCTTGAATCTTTAATGAAACGGGGCCTTCTTTCGCAATCTCAAACTCTGTTCCGGCATAAACACCAATCACACCAACCCAACGACCTGCATTTGCCCCTTGCTTCAGCATGTCATCAGTAATTGTTCCGTCGACAAGCGAGTTAATCTTCACCCATCTCTTATGATTAATCCCTCCATCGGCTATTCGATTGTCATCAAATTGCTGATCTCTATGGTTTGCCGCACGCAATCGCCAAACTCGCGCCACATTGCCCTTAGAAGCATCGAAAGAACCAGTTTTGCCTAAACGACTTAAAAAACTGAACAGATCAACTTGATCCTGCTTAGTTAATCGGTCAATTAATCCTGAAGGCATAAGTGAGTTGCCCTGAGTCTGCTTTCTTATATTTGCCTTAGTAATTGTTGTTCTCTGGTTTGCAACATCTCGAAGGAATATTTCATTTTCATTTTGATTCTCAAGCATCCCAAATAGCACCTGATTATCTTTAGTCTCAACAACCACAGAATGGTAACCTTCTTTGATTTTACGATTGGGATAATAGATTGACTCCACAAGATAATCAAGTGGAGCACTGGCTCCAATAGATGTCAAATCTGGCCCCACCTTTCCACCTGCCCCACCTATTGCATGGCAACTAACACAACCTAATTCAAGTTTTCGGTAAACCAACTCCCCTCGAACTGGATCTCCGCTCTTATTAACAGTTTTAGTTAAAGCAATGATTTCATTTTTAGATAATGTAATATCCTCATCCTTCAATCCAGCACTCCGAGGTAAAGCAAGTGATAAAGTTTGCATATTTCGACCGCCCTCGCGAATAGCTCGTAACCCAGCTTTTGCTGAGTCCTGAGAAAAACCAGTTTCAGGAAGCTCTTTAATAATAGCTGAATCAGCGTTTTTCACACTCAATAAAGATCTCCATAAAGATAACGCTTCTTGCTCGTTTTTTAACTCATTGAGAACTTTGACCGCAATAGGTGCTGCTTTTTTTATATCTAAGGATGCAAAAGCAGCAACTGCCAAAATTCTCGACTTAGACTGAGAATCTTGAGAAAGCAAACGAAGAGCACTCACTGCTTCATTACCTCCAATCTCACGAATTGCATTAACAGACGCCTGTCGAACATCAGGTTCTAGATCCTGCCGGCCAGCCAAATCAGTTAAATCTTTAAAGTTCGAACCCAAACCCTTCCAAGTGCCAGCTAGATTCAAAGCAGCAATCTGCACTTGTGCGTTATCACTGGAGAAATAATTAGCGATGGCCGACCTATCAACATTAGGTCGAATATTTCGATTTCTCGAAGCGAAGCTCATAGAATTCATTGCTCTTGATTGGCCATCTTGAGAATACTCTCCCTCTGATAGTTGACTGTATAATTGTTCTAATTCTGTAGTCGTGCCAGCTCTGCCTATAATCTCAATCCATGAACCTTCTTCTGGAATGTTTTTACCTTTTAAAAACACCCCAAGGACTTCACTAGCCTTTGACGCATCAACAGTTTTCAATGCAAATTCAAGCTGTTTTTCGTTTCCATCGGCCAGCCATTCCCCACGACGAACCATATCAAGCCAAGGCTCCTCAATCTCATTCATACTTAACCAAGCTGCATATTCTAGGTAGTTGTCAGTCGGCTTATCAAAAACACTTAATGCAGCATTAACAACCTTCTTAGACTTAGCTTTTTTACTGGTAATTGAACGAAGTGCAGCCAGACGTACTCTTGGATGATCGTCAGATACTCGCTTTGCTAATCGATCCTCAACATCAGCAATTCTAGAATGCCACTCATTAAGAACTTGAACCGCAGCGGTGCGCACTTGACCGTCTTTAGACTCGAGAAGTTTATTTAAGAGAGACTTTTTTACTACGTCCAAAGATTGATAAATCCACAACCCTTCTAAAAGTATCTTATCATCACTGTGTTTTACTAACCATTTTTCCAGAACTGGCAAAACACTCAACTCACCTTTTTCTTTTAAAAGACGACGAGCTTTTTCACGCTCAAAACCGTTGGGAGATTTAAGCTTATCCAAAAGCGCCTCAACACTAAGCTTCGTAAGATCAATCTTATTAACTTTTGGCCTGCCCTTATAACTCAATCTCCAAATACGACCGTGCACATGATCCCTTCTTTTATCACGAAAATCCACCTCACCGTGTTGAATGATCGGATTTGACCAATCAGCAATATACAATGCGCCATCAGGACCCATTTTTACATCTATAGGACGAAAAGTAACACTCGGTGACCGCAATACATCAGGCATCTCTTGCGTGACGTAAGAAGAGCCCCTCTCACTAATATCAAAACGCACTATACGATGTGCCCGAAAATCACAGGTAATAGCATCACCTTGCCAATCATCAGGAAAATGCTCACTACGAACTAATTCTAAACCGCAGAATTTCGGATAACGCCCAGGGCTAACGCTTTCAAGTAGTTTGGGTGCTCGAGCGTAAGTAAAATACATTGCGCCTGGAACCCCATAACTCAAGCCCTGGCCACCAGCACCATCAGTAACAAATGACTGACCATATTCATCGTAATGATGCCCCCATGGATTACAAAATCCGCGAAGAAATATTTCGGCTTTCAATGTCTCCGGTCTCATTCGCCATACTCCACCACTTTCTAAACGATGTACTCCATGAGGAGTCTCCATGTGTGTTCTAATATATATGGACTGATTAAAATATAATCGTCCATCAAAACCCCACCTAAGAGAATGTAATATATGATGCGTGTCTTCAGTTCCAAATCCGGCGGCAATAACACGAGTCTCATCAGCTTTACCATCACCATTGCTATCCTTGAGATGCAACAACTCAGTACTTTGCCCGACATAAACACCTCCATCACCAGGCTCGATGCCGGTAGGAATCAATAGATTATCAGCAAAAATTGTCGATTTGTCTGCTTTTCCGTCATTATTTAAATCTTCCAATATAATTACCTTATCATTTGCCATTTGCCCTGGAAGTATTTGAGGGTAAACTTCTGAACTAGCTACCCATAGACGACCTTTTGCATCAAAATTCATTTGAATAGGTTTTGCGAGATGTGGGTTTTGAGCAAAAAGCTGAATTTGCAAACCCTCACCTAAATCAAATTTTGGTAATGGCTGAGGCTCGAACGACTCTTGAACTATCTTCACTTTAGATTCCTCCTTCAATTCTTGAGCAGGTTTAGATTCCTCCCATTTTAACGCACTCATTAATTCATACTTGCGTCCTTGAACTTTATTTAGTTTAAAAATTTCAACTTCCTTTGCTTTTATTAAAGGATCAAATTTGGGAACTTCACTAAAATTATTTCCCTGTTCATGACGACGAAAACCCCACAAGTAAGCTTGGTTTTGGGGTCTTGAACGATGGAAATACAACTCATTTTTCTCAACTATCAATTTAAGAATTCTTTCTGACAACTCCACATCTGGCCCAGCATCAAAAAACGCCCCTTTGAGCCAATCACTACTAGAAGCTGTTAAAGCCTCCTTACCATCTACAACAAGTGTATGTTCACCATCAGGACAAGCTTGGATTTGAATTCTGCCAACAGAAATCCTAGATTTCATAGCATCTGTTTTTTTTGCCCCATTAAATACTGGAGGCAATGCTGCTATATTTGCATTTAATGTGATTCCGTCATTATTTCGTTTGATATCAGAAAGCTTAATGCCATATCCACCTGAACGCTCGGAGCCATCTTCTAAGATACTGAATCTAAAATTAGTAGATAAATAACCAATGGCATTCTCTGTAGCTGCTGCCATATTCCAATATCCATACTCATTGAGATGAATCCCATCATGAGTCAATGGTGGCACAGAAGAACCTGGACGACGTTTAAGCATCCTATATAAATCAACAAACCAAGCATCATGCTCTTTCGCTAAAGAACCAATAACTTCACGATATTTCTCCAAATTAGAATTATGCTCTACGCCATCCGGCAACTTGCCCCCGAGATTTTCATGAGCAATTGGACTTAAAAAAACCAATCGCAATCGATTTTTTTTCCCTGCGTTAGATTTTATATGAGCCACTAATTCTTGATAACTGGATTTAAATTTTTCCAACGTACTTCCATCCAAAGAACTAGCCATTCCATATCCAATAATCGCGACATTGGGTTTGATATCTGAAATTTGCTTTTTTAATTGAATCCACCCTTCGTTATCCGGTTCATGCCCAGCCTGACGCGTCCCCAACCCGTCACGAGCAATCCCAGCGGGTGTATCACCGGTCCAACCAATATTACGAAAATAAAGCGACTTCCCTTGATTTTGAATTGTTAAACGATGCTCAAGATAACCATATTTCTGCATTTGCTCGATTAAGCCATCACCAACAAACAAAACATTATCACCACCAATAAAATTAAGTTTTTCCTGCTTTCGAGGAAACGACTTAAGCTTCCTTGTAGAACTGACAGATGGTTTTCGTTGTTGCCCTTTGTTAAGATCATCACTCTTAGTCTCCGATTTGGAAGCGTCACTAAGGGAAATAGGCTTAGACACTTTCTGCTGCTTAGGCTGCGGCAATGCTGAAGG
>CEWB01016619.1_pt1 | contig 14463 bp, 16 predicted proteins | sample 530831 | NCBI WGS metagenome assembly CEWB01 (sample SAMEA2621013, study PRJEB7988) | marine metagenome | biome: marine biome (ENVO:00000447); feature: surface water layer (ENVO:00002042); material: "saline water (ENVO:00002010), including plankton (ENVO:xxxxxxxx)" | depth 5 m | reverse complement strand
TCTAAGTACGGGTTTATTATGGATTTTAAATTATTTATCATATTAAAATTGATATTTTACTATTAATGGTGAATGATCGGAAAACCTTTTGCTTTTATATATTTTAGCATCTAACGTTTTTAATTTGCTATTAGGGGTAATTACTTGATAATCAATGCGCCAACCTACATTATTTTCCCATGACCTACCTCTGTTTGACCACCAGGTATAATTATTTGGTTCACTATTAACTTCTCTGAAAGCATCTACAAACCCATATTTATAAAATATTTTATCTAACCACTCTCTTTCTTTTGGTAAACATCCAGAATTCTTTTGATTTGACTTCCAATTTTTGATGTCAATTTCCTTGTGTACGATATTCCAGTCACCAGATATTATAGTTGGTTTTTTATCTTCTTTTATTTTCTTCATATATTTTTCAAATTTATTCATAAAATCATATTTAATATTTTGCCTAACATCGCCAGAGGATCCTGAAGGAAAATATACAGATACTACTCTTACTTTTGCAAGCTCAAGCTCTATGAATCTCCCCTCATCAGAGAGAAATTTTGAACCAAATGTTTTGCTTATTTTTAATGGTGTTTCTTTTACATAAATACAGACACCACTATAGCCTTTTTTAATAGCCTCAGACAAATATCTTGTGTAATTTTTTATACTATATTCTTTTGTATCAATCTGTTCTTCTGTTGCTCGCACTTCTTGTAGACAAATAATGTCCGCCTTTGCTCCAGATAGCCATTTAAATAGACCTTTTTTCTGGCTTGCTCTAATCCCACACACATTTAATGTCAAAACTACCATAATCTTTTTATCTCTATGCTAATATATCTATATTACTAGATATATAGATGAACAGCCTTAAAAAACAATTTATCGAATTCACATTAAATCATGAAATACTACGTTTTGGCAGTTTTACACTAAAATCAGGTAGGCAAAGCCCTTATTTTTTTAATACAGGACTATGTAATGATGGTCTTTTATTATCTTCTCTAACAAAATTTTACTGTAATAGTATTATTTCTAACAAAATTAATTTTGATTTTATTTTTGGTCCAGCATATAAAGGCATAACTTTAGCATCTTCAATTAGCAATAATTTATTCTTATCTAATAACTTAAACAAACCTTATTCTTCTAATAGAAAAGAAGCAAAAGACCATGGAGAAACTGGAATATTTCTCGGCTTCCAGCCAAATGGACTAGCACTAATCGTAGATGATGTTATTTCTTCCGGCAAATCAATAATAGACTCAATAGAATTATTAGAAAAGAATAATGCAAAACCAAGCTCTGTTCTTGTATGTTTTGACCGTATGGAATTAGGATTAAAAGATCGTGCATCAATAGAGATTGAGGATAAATATAAAATACCTGTGCATTCTCTTATAGATTTAGACGACATTGTTGCTTATATGAAATTAGATGGCTCTATGGATAATTTACTTAACTCCATGTATGACTACATGTCTAAATATAAAGCTTAATTATATAATTAATGTTAAACCAACTAATATGGTAATTGCCTGATAAGTGCTCTTAATAAATTTATTACTTTTTGTTAATGATATTTTCGCTCCAATATAACCTCCAATCAAAGAGCCAATAAAAAGAGTAGGCAATATTTTTAAATCAAGGTCTGTGTGTAAGCTTAAAGTTATTGCGCCTATCAAATTATAAAATAAGCCCACAACAATGAGAGTATATGCTATAGCTGTTTTGTAATCCATTCCATACCAAGATATTAATATTACAGTAAAAATTAAACCAGTGCCGGCAGATAATGAACCATTTAATAATCCTATTAGAAATATTATACAAAAACCAATTAAGTTATTTTTTAGGTTATTAGCGAATACTTTTTGATATTCTCCATATTTCTTTTCTTTAAAGGAATATAATCCTATAAAGATAATTAGAAGTCCTAACAAAAACTTTGACAATATTTCATTCGTATCGACAATAATAAAAGCACCTATTATTGTTCCTGGCAATCCAAAAGAAAGTAATTTTAACATTAATGCTTTATTAAATTTAACTACTGACATAAATTTTATAGTTGCACCAATACCCAATGCAACAGTAGCTACCTTGTGGGTTGCCAGTGCTTTAATGAAATTTATATCAAATAATAGAAGTATGGCTGGTAACTGTATAACACCCGCACCACCACCAGAGAACGCTGAAAAAATGTTTGATATTATTGAAATTAAAAGAAGGTAGAGATAATCAAGCAATTTATAACCTTCGTATCATTGTGCCAATACCTTCATCTGTAAATAATTCAAGTAGCACAGCATGGTCAACAGTACCATCTATTATTTGTACATGTTCAACACCATACGAGACAGCTTCAAGAGCGGACTCTACTTTAGGTAGCATACCTTTAGATATAACACCTTGATTTATTAATTTTTTAACTTTACCTGCATTTATTGATTTTATTAAATGTTTATCACCATCTAAAATACCAGTAGTATTAGTTAGAATTAAATATTTATTAGCTTGTAAAATATGTGCGATTTTACCTGCAACTAAATCTGCATTAATATTATAAGTAGTTCCATCATCACCAATGCCTATAGGCGCAATAACTGGTATAAATGGTGAGCCATCTAAAAGACTCACTACTTCTGGATCTATGCTTTGTACTGTACCAGTATTTTTAAAATCGATATTCTTAAACTCGCCTTCACCAATAATTTTTTTCGCTCTTATTAAACCGCCATCTTTACCAGATAAACCAACCGCTTTACCGCCATGTGAAGTAATAGAATTGACGATATCTTTGTTAACCAAGCCCCCTAATACCATTTCTATTATATGAATTGATTCAGGGTCAGTTATTCTCATTCCATTGGCAAATTTAGATTTAATACCTAGTTTTTCTAGATGAGTAGTAATTTGAGGTCCACCACCATGAACAATTACAGGGTGTAAACCAACCTGTTTTAAAAGAACTATGTCTCTTGCAAAATTATTTTTTAATGAACCATCGATCATAGCATTCCCACCAAATTTAATTACAATGACTTTATTGGAGAGTTGTTGAATATACGGTAGAGCTTCTGTAAGAATATTTGCTGTATTTGGCGTTATGCTACTTTTTTTTCTATAAACTACCGAATTATCTTTCTTAGTATTTTTTTTTATCTTATAAAAATCATTAGGTGTTACCTCTTTATCTGTAACCGCATAGATTTTTTTCATATTAAGCTTATTAGGAATTCTATCCCCATACTTATATTTTGTAACAGTAATCTCAGGTAAATCACACATCTTAGCAAACTTGCTAATACTGAGGCCTTGTTTTTCAAGATATTGTTTTAAATCCATTTTACCCTCCATAAAGTATATATAAGTGAATATTCACTTAAAACGTATACATGCATAGAGAATATTATACATAATGTATCAAAAATCAAGATTTATTTTATGATTTTTTTAAAAGGGGATAATAAGGGCGTTATCTATTCTTAGCATAATTTTCTTAAACATACTTTTTATATTTTTCATCGCTATGTCTGTATCAGCTTCGAATCTTAGAACTATACTAGATGTTGTATTGGAACATCTTATCAAACCCCAACTATCATCATATATTATTTTTAACCCATCAATATCAACTATTTTTGCCCCTTCAAATTTTGACTGTTCGACAAATGATTTCATGAATATAATATGATTGTTTTCATCAAAGGGTATGTTTATCTCCGGCGTAGAAATAGATTTAGGAAGATTAGTTAGAATATTTGACGTCTTATTATTTGTTAAGATTTCTAGCAAGCGAAGCGATGTGTAAATTCCATCATCGAAGCCATACCATTTATCAGCAAAAAATATATGTCCGCTCATTTCTCCACCAAGCTTAGCTTTTTCCTCAGTAATCGCTTTTTTAATAAATGAATGACCGGTTCTGGATAATATTGGTATACCACCATTTTTTTTGATTTCTTTTTCTAAATTAGCTGTACATTTAACATCATAAACTATCTTGGCATTTTTATTTCTTTTTAATATATCTCTACTGAAAATTATCATTAATTCATCTGGCCAAATTACTTCACCATCTGCATTTATTGCAATGATACGGTCACCATCACCATCATATGCAATTCCTAATTCTGATTGAGTTTTCACAACTGCTTTTTTGATATCAAGTAAATTATTTTCATTCGACGGATCTGGTGGATGATTTGGAAAATTGCCATCGACGTTTTCATGAATTATTTCATGATCAACATTAAAAGCATTAAAAATTCTTTCTGTAATTGCACCAGTTACACCATTTCCACAATCAATAACTACTTTGAATGGATTTTTAATTGTTATAGTCGTTTTTATCTCATTTATATATTTGTCAACTATCTCATTATTAAATTCTTTAACTCCTTTTTCTCTGCTATTGACATAATCAGAATTTTTAATGGTTTCAAACAATCTCATTATATGTTCATTAAATAGTGTTTTTTTATTTATGACAATTTTAATGCCATTATAATTTTTAGGATTATGACTCCCTGTTATCATTAATCCATTGTCTATCTTTAGGTGATATAATGAGAAATATAATAATGGTGTTGGCAAAATACCTATGTCTATAATATCTATTCCTGTATCAATCAACCCTGCTATCAGACTTTTTTTGAGTAATGGGCCAGTTAATCTTCCATCCATGCATATAATAATTTTCTTTTCGTTTGATTCCTTTTGAATCTTTGTAGCTATTGATTTTCCAATTTGATAAAACAAATCCTCATCTATTTGTTCTGGGTATGTACCTCTTATGTCATATGCGCGAAATGCATCCTTAACTATATCTAACCTACTTTTTCCCTGAAGAGCCAAAACCACTTTCCCCTCTTATAGTTTCTTTAAAATCATCAACAATAGTGAACTTTGGTTGCTCTATCGTTATAAATATTAATTGAGCAATTCTATCATATGGTTCGATAGTGTATTTGGTGCCACCCCTATTCCAGCATGATACAAACAACTGTCCTTGATAATCAGAATCTATTAATCCCACCAAGTTACCTAACACTATGCCATTTTTGTGACCTAAACCTGACCTAGGCAATATAAGAGCTGCATGAGTTTTATTTTCTATATATATGGATATTCCTGTTGGAATAAGTTCTGTTTTACCTGGTTTTAGCTCTAGTGGTGATTCTAATGATGCTCGTAGATCTAAACCAGCTGACCCAGGCGTTGAGAAAGATGGGATATCTCTTAAATTTTTATCATTTATCCTAACCTTTACTTCATTTAGCATCTGATTTGACAATTTTTATTTTTCTTGAATATTCTTCAGCAATGAAATCCACAATATTTAATGCAATATTAGTCTTTTTATCTTCATCAATTTCTTTAGTTCCATTATGAGAAAATATTGTTACTTTATTATAATCTGACTCAAAACCTAGTCCAAGTTCATGGTTAGCTATGTTTCCAACAATCATATCAAGATTTTTTTTATGAAGTTTTTCTATCGTATTTTTTTGCAACGAATCAGTTTCTGCAGCAAAGCCTACTGTAAATATATTTTTATACTTTTCTGATACTGTTTTCAAGATATCTGTACCACGTGTAAATTCAATATTTATATTATTTTCATTCTTTTTATGTTTGCTAGTAGAGTAATTGATAGGCTTATAATCTGCTATGGCAGCTGTAGAGATGAAAATATCAAAATCTTGTACTCTAGACATTACAGCATTCAACATTTCTGATGATGTTTCAATATAGCTAGTCTTAACATCTTTAACTGATTCTATCGCTACCGGACCAGAAATAAGCTCTACACTTGCACCCATAGATTTTGCTGCGACAGCCATTGCAAACCCCATCTTACCAGAACTATAATTACTTAAAAATCTTACAGGGTCAATTGGCTCTCTTGTGGGGCCTGCAGTTATTAATATTCTACAACCTGATAGATTTGTTATTTTACTTTTTTCTTTAATTCTCTCTATTATTTTTTCTGGATTTGACATTCTGCCATAACCGATATCACCACAGGCATGACTACCATAGTTAGGCCCAATTATTTTTATCTCAGCTGCATTTAACTTATCGATGCTTGCCTGGGTGACTTTATTATTCCACATATCTGGATTCATTGCGGGTGCGATAAAAATAGTTTTAGTAAAAGCTAAACAGATTGTAGAGAGTAAACCATCTCCATGGCCATTTCCGAGTTTATTCATAAAATTAGCAGTACATGGAGCAATTAATATTATGTCTGCCCATTTAGCCAAGTCTAGGTGAGCAAAATTTGATTTTGTAGAATTACTTGTATCTTCAGATAGTACTTTATTATTTGATAGAGCCTCAAGAGTCGTCTCTGTAATAAACAGTTCAGAGCTTTTTGTCATTATAACTTTTACATTACAACCCTCTTTTTTGAGCCTGCTAACTATATCAGCTGCTTTATAAGCAGCTATACTACCAGTAATCCCAAGTAGTACATTTTTATCTGTAAGTATATCCATAACTACTCTTGTATTTTTATTAGAAATTCTATTAGTGATTGTATTTGTTTTTTAGTGTGTCCGCTACATAAATTAATCCTTATAAGGTCATTATCTTTAGGCACAGTAGGATATCTAATCCCTTGTATAAAAATACCTTGTTTCATTGCTTTTTTACATATGTTTATAACAGATTTGGGATTACCAATTTTCAATGTTTGTATTGCAGTATCTGAAATATTTACTTTTAATTTCTTCTTGGAACTATACTCTTGAAAATATCTGATATTATCTGTTAGATTGGTTATTAAGCTCAGATCTCTCTTTATCATTTTTATGCTTTCAAGTGTAGTCGCTATAATGGCCGGGGGTAATGCTGTTGAATATATATATGGCTTTGATTTTTGAATAAGTAGTTCAATTATATCTTTTGAACCTGAGATGAAGGCACCATGAGTACCAATTGCTTTTCCAAAAGTCGCTATATAAGCATCAATCTTAACTTTTTTAAGATTTATATTACTAACACATGAGGGGAATCTTTTTTTATCCAATCTTAAAACACCAAATCCATGAGCATCATCAACAAACAATAGTGATTTTGTTTTTTTTGCAATATTAGATAGAGCAACAATATCAGCTTTTTCACCTGTCATACTAAAAACACTATCAGTATAAATTATTTTTGTTGCAGATTTAGCTTTGGTAATCTTTGATAGTAAATCTTCATAATCTAAATGTTTATATCGAATAAGATTCGTTCTTGATAGTCTGGAACTTTCTATTATTGAATTATGATTTAGACGATCTTGGAATACTGTAGTTTCTCTTTCTGATATTGCGTTAAGTAGACCAACATTAGCAAGATAACCAGAATTTGTAATCAATGTCGACTCAAAACCTAGCAGTTTAGATATATATAACTCTAGTTTTTTATATTCTTTATTGTAACCGCTAATTAGTGGCGACGATCCTGAACCAATGCCATATTTCTCGATGAAATTTTTAAAAATGCCTTTTAGACTTTTGTTATTAGCTAAGCTTAAATAATTATTACTAGCAAAATTAGTAACAGACTTACCTTCAACTCTAACAATTGTATCTTGTGCTGAATATAAAGATATTCTTTCTCTATATCTATTCTCATCTTTTATTATTTTTAATCTATTTTTGAAGTTTGACACTTATATTACGATGCCAAAGGTTTATGCAAATCTTTTACAGATACTGGAATATCTTTTAATTTATTTTCATTACTGTTATTGGAGTTTTTATCTTTCTCTTCAGTGATGGGAACTTTAGTCTTTATCTTGAGCTTTTTTAGTAGGGCCTGATCATGTTGTATTGTTGAGTTCTTGGTAGTCAATAGTTCTTCTCCATAGAATATTGAATTAGCTCCTGCAAAAAAGCACAATGCTTGCATCTGATCATTCATCGAATCTCTCCCTGCTGATAATCTTACATACGATTTTGGCATAGCAATCCTTGCTAATGCTATAACTCTGATAAAGTCAAATTCATCTACATCAAAGTTATCAAAATATGGAGTACCTTCTACCTTAACTAATTTATTGATTGGTACGGATTCTGGGTGTTCTTGGAGATTAGCGAGCACTTTGATTAATTTAATTCGGTCAATGTTCTCTTCACCTAACCCTAATATACCTCCGCTGCAGACCTTAACGCCGGCATTTCTAACATGCCCTAGAGTATCTAGTCGATCCTGATAGGTTCTGGTGGTTACAACACTTTTATAATACTCTTCCGATGTATCCAAGTTATGATTATAATAATCTAAGCCAACCTCTTTCAACTCTATGGCTTGTTGACCTGTTAACATACCTAGCGTCACACATGTCTCTAGACCAAGTTTTTTAACTTCCTTGACCATTTCTTTAACTTTTTTTAAATTACTTTGACTAAGGTTGCGCCATGCTGCTCCCATGCAGAACCTAGTAGCACCAGCACTCTTTGCGTCTTGAGCTTGTTTAATTATGTCTTTTAAAGGTAAAGTTTTTTCTAAGTTGATATCAGTGTCATATCTAATGCTTTGTGAACAATATTTGCAGTCCTCGGGACACCCACCTGTTTTAATAGACATCAGCGTGGATATTTGAACTTTATTTGGATCATGATATTTTCTATGAATTTCATGAGACTTCCACAATAAATCATTGAAAGGTAAATTATAGATACTCTGTAATTCTTGAACTGTCCAGTTGTTTTTGATGTCAGGGTTTTTCATATTATTTAGATATAATTAAATATTAGACCAAAAGTAATTATTAATCCAAAGATATTATTGTTTTCAAAAGCTGATATACATTGATAGGGTTTTCTAGATTTAACCAGTAGATTTTGATAAATGACACATAATAGCGAGAACAATATAAATATATAATAAACAATATTGAATGAATTTATTATCCCTAATACTATAAAGTTTAATATGACAATATAGTGTAGCTTCAATGAGTACGTTATATCATTATCGCCAAAGAACAAAGCTGACGATTTTATACCAATTTTTCTATCGTCATCTTTATCTGCCATCGCATAGTACGTATCATAAACTATTGCCCAAATAATGGTAAGTACATATAAAATTATACAGTTATAATCTATGTGTCCTTTTTCAAGCATGAATACCATCGGGATACTAGATCCAAATGCCATTCCTAATATTAATTGTGGAATTTTGAAGTATCTTTTTGTTAGCGGGTAGATTACCAATAAAAATAGAGAGAATATTGCAAGTAGTATTATTTTAAAGTCCAACATTAGTAAAAGCATAAAGCATAATGAGATGAGTAAGCCAAATAAAATAAGAGCTTCGTTATTTGATACTTGTTTAGTAGCCAGCACTCTATTTTTTGTTCTTTCTACTTTTAAATCAAAATCTTGATCAAAATAATCATTGATTATACAACCCGCAGAACGGGTCGCAATTATCCCAACTGCAAAAATTATTAAAAAAAATATATTAGGTGAACCTTCGCTTGAAATTATAAAGGCCCATAATACTGGCCACATTAACAAGAAAAAACCTATAGGTTTATCCATCCTCATTAACTGAGAATAAAGTTTAATCCTTTCCAGCATTTTTATATCTTCCCATCAATGCCCATTTGAAAATATTTATGAATAATTGAGTCTTGGTTTTCAAGCAACCAGTCAATATCAGGCTCATTATTCATTGCCTTATGTATTGCTTGGGTAGTTGCTTTCCTGTGTATATCAAATAGTATTTTATGATCAAGATTATCATCAGTAGCAACAGACGGATTTAGCCATACAGACACTATAATCCCTAATTCATTTGCTTTTTCCTTAGGTATATCTCCATTTCTTACAGCATCAAGCACACCATTAGCAATAGCAGCTTGGACAGTACCCATAAGTATATTGGTATACCTATCTTTATTAACAGTAACTTTGCTTACCATCAAAGTAGCAGGCTTGACCATCACGTCAGTATTCATTATCGCTAAAACTTTTGAGTGACCTTTCGATTGATTGCCAATTAAATTTGCAAAAGCAGTTCCAAATGGGCCATTTAAATCACCTATAACTATCTCTGGCTCAGCAGCTGTTCCAGCTGGACCACCTGCAACCAACGACTCACCAACTTTCATAATAAATTTTTCACTCATAAATTTTTCCTTCCTAATTGATTTTATGATTATAATATATGGTAAGTTCACTAAAAGGAATAGATAACATGATAAGAAGTTTCAATAATATTAGTCCTAATATTCATGAGACAGCATATGTTGATGAACAGGCTACAGTTATAGGCAATGTAGAAATAGATAAAGATAGCGCTATGTGGCCTCATTCAGTTGCTCGTGGCGATATAAATACAATCTTTATCGGCCAAAGAACTAATATTCAGGATGGTTCTATCTTGCATGTTACGCACGCTAGTGAGTTTTGTCCTTCTGGTTATCCACTATCAATAGGTAGCGACGTTACCATTGGTCATAGCGCTATCATACATGCATGTACAATCCATGATAGATGTTTGATTGGAATGGGTAGTATTATACTGGATGGAGCAGTTATTAGCTCTGAGAGTATGATAGCAGCTGGAGCTTTAGTTGGACCAGGCAAAAAGACAGAAAGCGGTTTTCTTTATGTTGGAAGCCCTGCAAAAAAACTGCGCACACTTACAGATAAAGAACTTGAGTTTTTATTGTACTCAGCAAAAGGGTATGTTGATCTAAAAAATCAATATTTAAAAACCTAATTTATTTTTTAAATCTTTTGTCGACGGTTCGAAACTATTCCAGATTCTATAGGACAGAGCCGCTTGTTCAATAAGCATCCCCAAGCCATCATAAGCTTTAGTAGCACCATTATTCTTAGACCAGGTTTGAAAATTTGTAATATTTTTAGAATAAAATAAATCATAAGAAATACTTATTTTGTTAAAAATATTAGTTGGGAAGTTTATTTCTTCATTAGTCAGGCTCACTGGTGTTGTATTAATAACAAGATCGTAGCTTGAACCATCTTCATAATTAAAAATATTAGATTTATCTTTATATTTATCTACTAATAGGTCAACTCTTTCTTTTGTTTTGCTTAATATATCAATTTTGTCGATATTATTTTTTATCAAAGAATTTATAATACTTCTAGCAGAGCCACCTGCTCCTATGACTAATATTTTTTTATTTAACAATTCTATTTTTTTGATTGTTAAGTCATTAATGAAACCTTCTCCATCTGTATTAAATGATTTAATTTTATTTTCTTGTGAAATCAAGGTATTAGCACAACCACATTCTATAGTAGATTCATCATGAATATCGGCAAATAAGAACGCTTTTTCTTTAAAAGGGATAGTTATATTTGCACCGTACCCTTTTTTTGAAAAGAAGCTTTGTGTATGTGTTTCAAAATGCTCCTCTGAATCTGGTTCAATCATTTTATATTGAATTTTTAAGCCATGTTGTTTCGCAAACTCCTTATGGATTTTTGGTGACAAGCTATGTTTTATTGGAATTCCTATTACGGCGAATTTCTTTATTTCATCCATTTTAAAGCATCCTTGGCATAATAACTAATTATCGCATTCGCTCCAGCTCTTTTCATGGACATTAGAGTTTCGAGAACAATTCTTTTCTCATTGAGCCATTTATTTTGTGATGCAGCTTTTATCATTGAATATTCTCCGCTTACTTGATAAACGAAGATAGGTACATTAAATTGACTATTAATTTTAGAAACAATATCCAAATATGGCATTCCAGGTTTAATCATAATAATATCTGCTCCTTCAGATATATCCATCTCTGCCTCACGAATCGCATCTTTACTATTAGAGAAGTCCATTTGATAGGTATCTTTCTTAGAAGCGCCAAGATTTTTAACTGAACCTACAGCATCTCTAAAAGGGCCATAAAAATTTGAAGAATACTTAGCTGAATAAGATAAAATTTTAGTATCAACAAATTTATTATTTTCTAGCGCTTTTCTGATAGATTTTATTCTACCATCCATCATATCTGACGGAGCTAATATATCTACTCCACATCGCGCATGACTCAATGATTGTTTAACTAATATTTCTATGGTTTCATCATTAAGTACTTTTTTGGTAGGACTCAATATCCCATCTTGTCCGTGTGATGTATATGGATCCAGTGCTACATCACTTATTATCGCAATGTTCTTAACTGATTTTTTGATACTTCTAATAGCTCTTTGCATTAAACCATCATCATTATAAGATTCTGAGCCATAGGCATCTTTATATTTATCTTTGATACATGGAAATAGTGCTATTCCTTGAATTCCAAGTTTTTGTAGTATTTTAATTTCTTTGATAGCTAGGTCAATCGTCATTCTATGAATACTAGGCATAGATTTAATCTTTTCTGTTTTATTTTTCCCATCAATTAGGAAAATTGGCTGTATCAAGTCATGTGCAGATAACACATTCTCTCTTATCAAATTTCTAATTGGACTATTATTTCGAAGCCTTCTTAGTCTTATATTTGGGAAACTTTTTTTCATTTTATTAGTCTAACACTTTTTATTTTAAGAGAAGATGCTATATTAATCTATCTACAAATATAACAAAGGAGGCTAAATGTCTATTTGGCATGAAAAATTCACCCTAGAACATGTTATTTCACTAAGGAATAACAATTTAAATAAACATTTAGGTATCGAATTTATTGAGTTAGGAGAAGACTATGTTGTTGCAAGGATGCCTGTTGAAGATTTTACAAGACAGTCAAGAGGGATATTACATGGGGGAGCCTCATGTGTTCTTGCAGAAGCCCTTGGAAGTATTGCGTCGAACATGTGTATTGACATGAAAAAACAAAAAGCAGTTGGTTTAGAAATAAATGCTAATCATGTAAGACCTGTGTCCAGCGGTTATGTCACTGGTAAAACGACAGTTGCTAGCCTGGGTAGATCTGTACATGTATGGAATATTGATATACGCAATGATGCTGGAAAAATGAATTGTGTTTCTAGATTAACAACAGCTATTGTTAACTTAAGTGAAGACGAAATTATAAAAAATACAGAATTATTAAAGAACCTTCTTGGTAAATAGGCTATAAAAATTTTTTCAAATCTTTTTCATATTTATTCAGAATTGAATTTTTCTTACTGATCCACATCACTTTTGGTGGCATTGACATTAAGATAGAATCAGGCCTTCCACCAGATTGTAGCCCAAATATTGTGCCTCTGTCATAAAGAAGGTTAAATTCAACATATCTAGCTCTGCGCAAGTACTGAAATTCTTTTTGGGTTTTAGTAAATTTTTTTCTATACCTTTGTTTTATGATATCAGCGTAACTTTCTATATATGTTTTCCCGACATCATTTAAGAAGGCACTATAAAAATCTTTATTTTGTTGATTAAGATTATCAAAGAATAATCCCCCGATACCTCTTTTTTCTTTTCTATGTTTATTATAAAAATATTCATCACAATTCTTGCTAAATTCCTTATAGAATTTAGGATTATATCTATCACAGACTCTCTTAGCGGATCGGTGCCAGTTCATTATATCTTCCTTGTATACAAAATACGGTGTTAAATCAAAACCGCCACCGTACCACCAACTATTTTTAGATGAACTGTTAGTCTCAAAACACCGGATATTCATATGCGAGCATGGTACAAATGGATTATTGGGGTGTATAACTACAGAAACCCCAGTTGCAACAAAATTTTTTATACCACCTTTTATTTTTTTTGCTAACGCACTTTCTGGGAGTACTGTTCCTTTAATAGATGAAAAATTTATCATTCCTTTTTCAATAATATTATTACCTAAAATTTCACAACTTAAGCCACCACCACCAGTTTTATATTTCCAGTTGGTTTTATGTATTTTTATTTTCGAGTCAATAGATTTTAATTCATTAATAATATGTTTCTGTAATTTTTTAAAATCTATTTCAAGTTTTATGAAGTATTTTGATTTTTTCATTATCTCAATTTTTCTCCCGTAATCATATTTCTTATTATACTAGGTTTATCAGAATTGCCTAAATTTCCTTCCACAAAGTAATCAACCGTTTGTGAAAAAGTATGTATAAAAGTTGTTTTGCCTAATATGTTTTCATCGCCACTAATATTTGCACTTGTTGAAATAATCGGATTTTTAAAATGATTGCATAGTTCAACTATAGTTGGGTGTTTTGAAACTCTTATAGCAATTAATCCACTATCTTTATCTACGAGCCACTTCGGAGTATTTTTTTTTGCAGGTATAAGCCATGTTGTATGACCCGGCCAAGATTCTAGTACCTCTTTTGCTATATTATCTGTATCTACAAGTTCAGTTAGCTGATTGATATTCGATGCAACTAATAAATATACTTTACCTGCTCCACGTTTTTTTATTCTATTTATTCTAGATACACTGTCCTCATTCCAAGGGTCACATCCTAACCCATAAACGCCTTCTGTTGGATAACCTATGATTTTGCCTTTTCTGAGATA
>CEWB01013449.1_pt1 | contig 15372 bp, 17 predicted proteins | sample 530831 | NCBI WGS metagenome assembly CEWB01 (sample SAMEA2621013, study PRJEB7988) | marine metagenome | biome: marine biome (ENVO:00000447); feature: surface water layer (ENVO:00002042); material: "saline water (ENVO:00002010), including plankton (ENVO:xxxxxxxx)" | depth 5 m | reverse complement strand
GACCATTTTCACCGACTTGATGATCGCAAACGGCCTCGCCAAGGCTGCTGAGGCCCGACTCCTCCATCGCAGCCGCGCCACGATAGAACTCGACGCCGCGAGACACCCGAGCCAGACGATACGGATGCTCCTTCGTCGCGTCGCCAACGACGCGCGGCTTGATATGTACAGTGCTTGCTGGCGATACGGGCGAAACAGACGCATCTCCTCGACTGCTTGCTACGAAGGTAATAATTAACCCTAATTACGATCTCGAGCCAGTACAGTCTACTAGTACCAAACAAGCCTCCCGCGAACCCCGATTTTATTCTTTTTCAGTCACCAGGGAGGCACTTACCACGGATTATTATATTCTGGATTTCAACCAGCAGATTAGGCCACCCTAGCTAGCTCGCTAGCTAGCTACCCTAAGCGATAACTTATTTGTAGTATCTCTATCTTATTAGATATTTAGAGTAGTGAGAGTGCTGATTTTAGTTAAGACGAGACGTATCACTGCATTCATCTCTCGCTGTTCCTGTCTTGGCAGAAGGTGGCGAAAAGCGAGCCCTATCCTCTGCAGAGGGGATCGGAAAATGACGGTGAGTAAAAACACATCAAAGAAAGTCACGAATAGCTAATTTTCCTCTTCTCTCGCTGAAAAGGTTGTCGTTCCCCATATGGCGGTTTGTCATGCTGTCGCGCAAGGAAACTCCACCGCATCAAGGAAGCTCCGGTTTGTGGCCCGTGTAAAAAAGTCCCACGCACGATCTAGGTCAAACAGGACGTTGCACATCACCGCGGTGAGTACGATTCTGACATGGACGGCATTGCACGCTAACCTTTCATCCTGATCATTCGCCCCGCCCCGCAGGTTATCCCCAGTCTTCAGGGCGACGCATCAACGCAAGCCCCACCAGACCTTCCGTCCTTTATTTTCAAAGAACGCATCGTCTATCTTGTATGCGCCTGCGTTGGTTCATGTTTTGAAGACTTTTATCACCACATTATTGCTCGCAGGGTATGACCTTAATTCCATCCGTTACTGAACTCATCCTTGCGGAGCTTCTCTACCTGCAATACGAGGACAAGTCGAAGCCTATATATCTCTACATAAATTCAACTGGCACCTCAAAGGTAAGTTCTGACACATATTTCTCTAGCTGACTTATTTAAACAGCAATGTGCATATCTCAGGAAGGTCAAAAATACGGTTATGACACTGAGGCGTTTGCTATTTATGACACAATGAAATATGTGAACCCACCTGTTCACACTGTTGCTGTTGGAACAGCATGGGGTGAAGCTGCGATGCTGCTTGCGTCAGGGGAAAAGGCGCGAAGCGAACACAGAACATTTCTAAATCGCGATATTCCTCAGCTTCATTTGACCAGGGTCATAGGGCTGCACTTCCTTCTGCCAGCATAATGATCAAGCAACCAATAAATGCATTTAGAGGGCAGGTGCGATCGAATACAAACACTGATCATGTGAGCATCTATTCAGCTTGTCGTTGCCGTTGCAGGCTTCTGAACTAGAGATTCAGCGCAAGGAGATAAGGAGCACCAAACATCAGACGGTGAGAACCGTTTTACTGGTTGTTTCATGAATGCGATAGAAATCTGTATACTTTCGCAGCTCGATATTCTCTCGAAGGGTATCGGCAAACCCGTTGAAGCTCTTGAGAAAGACATAAATCGTCCTAAATATTTCAATCCTTGGGAAGCAGTTGAATATGGTTTGATTGATCAGGTGCATCAGACGTATGATATGATTCTGCATAACTCCTTCCTTAATTTCGCCTGTGGCTTTGCAGGTTCTCGGTGGCCATGCCCAAGATCTTTAAATTGCAAAGTGGCTTGCGCGGAAATCAGAGGTTTTCACACAGCATTCCACTTGTGTTTGCCGTCACTGCGCATGCGGGTGTCCGCAACCAGTACTTTTGCTCTCTGTGGTGTCTACGAGATGTCGCGATTAATATGATGTGCCCTTCTTCGGCTGACTGATGAAGGAAACAGTTATCGTCACCCATAAAGCCAACGCTCCTTCCGCCATACACCAAGCCGACTCCACGACTAAGAAGCTCTTTGCTGAACTCCTTACCGGCGCTTTTGCTAACTTTTTGTTACGCTGAAAATGCTTCAGATAATACGTTAAAAATATACCGCTTCGACTGCGAAGGCATCGTCGTCGACAGCAAGTGCAATTTAGTTTTGTTCACCAGTCCTAAAAAAAAACAGCATCCTGTCCTCGCTAAAGGTTTCCCGTTGATCGGCTTTGACGAAAGCTAGAGCTGGCTTCTTTGAAACACGGCGTCTCGTTTTGCTGGAAAATAGTTACTTTCAAGGTTACTTTTGAATCTCATTATGATACTTGTCAACAAAGAAAGCAGCACCTTCGTAACTTCGCATAAATAAATGCGATTGCGGCCGCACAATGTATCAAGGAATGCGACGCTACAGCTCGTTCTCTGGCTGACTTTGAACGGTTTGCTGGCATCCACCGCCCATGGCCGAGGAAGCCACAAGGCACGATTTTCAATTGACTGTCGGGGATGCTCAGAATCACGATTTTTACCGTAGGACGTATTCACCGTTGATGGTAGCCAACCTTCTGAGAGCAAAAACGATGATAACCATACGCAGTCGGCTAGTGACGGTGGTCCCGACTTTGACAGCACGAGTGCTGATGGTGAACGGATGGAAGGGATCTTTGCTGAAGAACTCACTGCTGCCACCTACGTGAAAGGGGGCACGAGCAGAATGTATGATACCGTCGGCATAGGAGAACCAATGCTAGATACGGTAGCTCGCATGAATCTTACAGGTGAAGCGTTATCTAAAATATGGAAAAGCAAGATTACAAAGGAAGTCTCTAATTTTTCACGTAATGAGCAAGTCTACTTCACCCTCAAGCCCAATGTCAAGTCTGCACCGGCAAAACGAGTCCGGCAAGTTGGGTATGAAGCAGGAGAGCCACATTACGATTTTGACGTCGCCAGGGTTGGTGGACTAGAAGTTGAGCGTCTAGTTGACATCCACGACAATGAGTTTGTAATCTCTTACCCGAGGACGGGTACCCTTGAGTTGCAACAAGGTTTGTCTAGCTCAGCTTTGGATTTCTTTTCTTTACTCTGCAGTCGTCTGTCTTCTTCTCAATAAATTCACTTTCATCTGGGTTCGGTCCTTATTGCTCGATCTTCGCCTGATCAGTGATCTTGTGATTATTATTATGAGCGCATCAGTCGGGGCTGCCATATTCACAATGATGCGTCAACCATTAATAATTGGATACATTGTTGCCGGCTCTTGTGTTGGCCCCGGCGGCCTTGGTTTGGTTTTAGAGCTCGTTCAGGTGAGCTCTTACCTATTTCTCATTGGTATTTAGCATGATCAAGCCCTATCTTAAGGTTGAAACATTAGCACAGCTTGGTGTCGTCTTTATCTTATTTGCATTAGGTGTTGAACTTTCTATTTCAAAGCTGCGACGAGTGCAGGGTGTCGCCCTTCTTGGGGGCATTATCGAAATATTTTTGATGATGCTGATATGTGGAGTTTTCTCAGACTTCACGGGCGCTCCTTCCACGCAGGGAATCTTTGTCGGAGCTTTCATTTCAATGTCATCGACTGCGGTGGTCATAAAATGCCTGGTTGACCGTTGTGCTCTACAGTCGTTGGACAGTCAAATAGTTGTCGGGACTCTGATATTGCAAGATTGCACTGTGGGGTTTTTGTTCGCGCTGTTACCGGTGCTTAGTGGAAGTCGCGGCTCCGGTGAAGCAGTAATGTCCTTTGTTCGAGTCATCGCGATGATGTTCCTTTTCTTTATTATGGCAGTAGCAATTCGCCCTCTGGTAGCACAAATACTCAACAACGTCTATGCCTACAATGAAAATCTTTACCAAATGGTGAGGCATTGTTTCAAAGTCTTGTATCGCGTTTCCCTACTACTTTTTCACACCTTGGTGCTTTGTAAGAACAAACATCTCAGCTCACAAGCTGATTTGGCACCGAATGCTAATTCATTTTGAAACTTTGAAATCATTTGCGATGACGATATTCGGAGGTTGTCATTGCGTTTTGCCTTTGTGTGTCATGGACAAGCGACCACCTTGGCCTTAGTATTGAGCTCGGTGCCTTCTTCGCTGGTGTCATGGTCAGTACGACTCCGGTTGCGGAGGAAACTCAAAACCATATCAACCCTGTGCGCAACATTTTTGGAGCGTTGTTTCTGTCGTCCATTGGCATGATTATCAACCCGTTTTTCTTATGGGTCCATTTCGATGTCTTGATTTGCACACTCATGATCATCATTCTGTTCAAGTGCTCTGTGATAGCTCTTGTGGTGAGGGCTTTCGGGTTTTCAACGAGAATATCATTTACTGTTGGGATATCAATGGCACAAATCGGCGAGTTTTCATTTGTTCTTTTATCCCGAGCCTCGAACCTTGGTCTCGTGAAACACAAGTTCTATTTACTACTGTTGGGCATCACTGCGATATCATTGTTTACTTCGCCGATTATATTTCGGTACTCGCCGTACTTGATGAATCGGCTTCCAAGACCATGATGAGAGAAACTAAGAGTAGAACGAGTTTCAAAGAACTGCCTCTCTGGTCAGGTGTGAACAATTGAACAAGAGAACTGATGAGGTTCCACCTGACGCTGGTCACCCGCATTATTTCGCGCCTCTCAAAGCTGGACAGCGCATGTGACGATTGCTTCGGTCGGTGCTTCTTAACTGTAGAACTTCGACTCTTGATGCACTTTCTGCTTCCATCATATTGCCAAAAAGCGAAGTAGCAGGACATTTTTGCAGTTGAACGGGTAACACGATATGGATGACACGTTTCAACTGTAGCGATATTAAATGCGAGAACGACACAGTGAGCATATCATTATGCGTAAATATTTAATCTTGCATGGGGCTAGGGGTCCCCGACTTGCTTGTGGTCAGCGCTTCATTGAAATAGAGCAGCTTGTTTAGTTTTAGTCTTGCTTGGGGGCTTCTTTGGTCGCATTTACCTGCTCCTCGCCCATGGACTTGAGAACAGTGAGAACAAGTTCTTTGCCTTCATCCCATTGCGCCTGAATTTGCCTTGCGAGGGCCTCGGCATCGTCGTGGCCACTGGGAAGCTTAAGGTCCTCACGGACATTTCCCGTGTCATCCATGAGTCCTAGCTGTGATAGGCATGAAAAGGAAGATAAGTCGGGACTTCAATAGGGGAAGCATTGTATGGAAGTTTGGTCCAACTTACAAAGCCTTCGTCATTGAGGTCTACGAGTGTGTAATCCTCCCGAGAGACGATGGGTACCTGAGCAACAAAAAGTCAGTACGCTTTCTCTGATTTTATGAATCATGAATAGCACGCATGTTGCACGAAGCAGACACGAGCTATTGCGTTTCGGCAGCACCTCAAGGTTGTGTGAAGAAGGGACCAGCTCCTCCATCTTCTTGCCAGTAAAGATATCTGTCGCCGTGAAGTGGCATTTGGCATGACCGTGCTTGCCTGTCTTGGAGGTTGTGACCTCAATAACCTGAGAAAAGAAACAAGGGAGTGAGAAGTTGGGACCTTGCGAGCCGACAGCTTGACTGTATCAGTTGCCACGAGACAGTGAAAACTGTCTACTCGAATTTCAGTTGAGAATCGATAAGGTCGTGAGTTTCCGTGCGACGAAAAACACTCCGCCCGATGGTCGCGAAGGGTTCCGTGCTTAACTTTCGGCGGCGAAAATACCGAAAATTTACCTTGGTTGGGCGGCCCTTGATCACCATGAAACCTCCTTTGCGAACGTTACCGGCCTGCATGGGAATGGTGGTGGAAGCGCCAGAATCGGCAGTTTCAAATTGCTCGACATCTTCATTGTCGGACATTATTAGAGGACTTGGCTGAACTGAGGCCGGCGCCGGAAAAGGGTTTGCTGTTGGAGAAGGGTTCAGTATTGAGCTAGACCATGGATTTATGTGAGTTTTCAGTCAAATATAATACGAAGGTAATATTATTAGATTATTGTACTTGCGCTGTATATATGTGCAGTATGACAAACCAAGTCAATCCCAGGACAGCTGAAGTTAAGTTTAAATTAAGTCCAACGGGTGTTTTAATTGTCTAATAATTCAGCACTGCAAGGACGAAACACTTTCATCTTTATTTGCATTATTACGAGCCCTTTAGCTCCACTCCCTCTATCTGATACCTTCGTTATTCGAAATAAAGGTAACTCTTTTTTTTGAAACAACGAACGAAAAATGTCCCGAACCAATCATAATCTCGGTAATCCAAGAAATGCCAGCTGGAAGCCTGCGATTGGTCTGGATGACGCGGCGGCAAGTAATCCCGGTTTATATTCACCTAGCAGTCGCTGAGCTACCACAACCTGGAGGCGGAACGAGACAAAATGTGCTCTTCTATGATCTCAAGATTTCTGAACGGTGCGTTCATGAGCCAACTCAAACTTATTCATTAACCCGCTCAGTCTGATGCTGATGAAAGCGCGCCAGAATGAGTGGACTTTCCAACTCACATCTTCCATCTTCCACATCTTCGTATTGTATACCAGTTTTGGCTTTGTTCGCCCTGCTTGGTAGTACTCGAGCGGACGATTCGGGAGACCATCTCGGCACAGTCATTGGCATTGATCTCGGAACGACATATTCGTGTGTAGGCGTGTACGTGAATGGCAAAGTGGAAATTATAGCGAACGATCAGGGAAATCGCATCACTCCGTCATATGTTGCCTTTACGGATAGTGAACGGCTCATCGGTGACGCCGCGAAGAATCAAGCAACGGCAAACCCTACCCGCACCGTTTTTGATGCGAAACGCTTGATTGGTCGAAAGTAAGTTGCCCAAACTTCAGCGCGCTTGTCCACCTGGTCTCTTGGCATGGCGTCATGCTCACTTTCTCTGTGCAATTGTACTCTAGGTTTACAGACAAGGAGGTACAGAGGGATCTAAAAATGTTTCCATTCAAAGTTGTCAACAAAGAAAGCAAGCCTTGCATCGAAGTTGATCTCAAGGAAGGAGCAAAAATATTTCAAGCAGAAGAGATCTCAGCAATGGTGCTCACAAAGATGAAAGAGACTGCCGAAGCTTATCTTGGAAAAGACATCAAGAATGCAGTCGTCACTGTTCCAGGTGAAGCGCAAATAAACTTCGAATTCCTAACTTTTTTTCTGATCTTTTCCTACTTCGCAGCATACTTTAATGATGCGCAGAGGCAGGCTACAAAAGATGCCGGAACCATATCTGGCTTGAATGTCGCACGTATTATAAATGAGCCAACAGCTGCTGCAATTGCATATGGCCTTGATAAAAAAGGAGAAAAGAACATACTTGTCTTTGATCTTGGTGGCGGTACATTCGACGTTTCTATTCTAACGATAGATAATGGCGTCTTTGAAGTGGTTTCGACAAATGGTGATACACACCTAGGAGGTGTGTTGATTGGTATTTTTTTTCACAGTAGTTCATCTCAACCAACATATTCCTTGCAGGAGAGGACTTTGACCAACGAATCATGGAATACTTTATAAAACTCATTAAGAAGAAACACGGAAAAGACGTTTCATCCGATGTAAAAGCAGTGCAGAAGCTCCGTCGGGAGGCTGAACGAGCAAAGCGATCTCTCTCCAACCAACATCAGGTTCGCGTTGAAATCGAGTCGCTATACGACGGTGTTGACTTCTCAGAGCCACTCACCCGAGCGCGTTTTGAAGAGCTTAACAATGATCTGTTTCGAAAGACGATGGGACCGGTGAGGAAGGCCATGGAGGATGCTGGAATGAAAAAGTCACAGATCGATGAACTAGTTCTGGTTGGGGGCTCGACACGAATCCCCAAAGTACAAGCGCTATTAAAAGAATACTTTGACGGCAAAGAGCCTAACAAAGGCGTGAATCCCGATGAGGCAGTTGCATTTGGAGCTGCTGTTCAAGGTGGAATACTCTCTGGCGAAGGTGGTGATGAAACTAAAGATATCTTACTTCTTGACGTCGCCCCCCTCACACAAGGTATTGAAACTGTCGGGGGCGTTATGACCAAATTGATCCCCAGAAATACTGTTATCCCGACAAAAAAATCACAGACATTCACCACATACCAAGACAACCAGCAGACCGTCATGATACAGGTTTTTGAAGGGGAACGCGCCATGACGAAGGACAATCACCTTCTTGGAAAGTTTGAGCTCACATCTATTCCTCCTGCTCCTCGTGGGGTGCCTCAGATTGAGGTTACTTTTGAGATTGACGCCAATGGCATCTTGAATGTCGGAGCAGAAGACAAGGGCACAGGGAAATCAGAGAAAATTACGATTACCAACGATAAAGGTCGCCTCTCTCAAGAAGAGATCGAGCGAATGGTCGAGGAAGCAGAAGAGTTTGCCGAGGAGGATCGGAAAATCAAGGAGCGCGTTGATGCGCGAAACAGCCTCGAAACCTACGCCTACAACATGAAGAATTCTGTTGAGGACGACGACAAGCTTGCCAACAAACTTGAGGATGAAGACAAACTTGCAGTCGAGGAGGCTATCAAAGAAACACTTGATTGGCTCGATGACAATCAGAACGCAGAAAAAGAGGAATACGAAGACAAGCTCAAGGAGATGGAAGCAGTTTGCAATCCGATCGTTTCGAAGGTCTATCAGCAAGGAGAGTACTCGCCAAGTGACGATGCAGGCGATGACGATTTTGACGATCACGACGAGCTTTGATTCATTTACTCCGGACACATAAGTCAGTTGAATTTCGAATAAGAGGGGATGGAGCAAGCATTCTGTTTCCTGTCAGAAGCAAGCTGGTGACGGCATGAGCGACGAATGTTCTAAACGATGTCGATTAACCGATTGAGGTCACCATATTTAATGGGCATTCACGAATTCACGAAAGCTCTTTGTAAATACATTCCTCCAAGACGGGAGCACCTTCATAAATCAGAAAGCAATCACGATGTAAAAAATTAATACTCCTCTTCTACACAACTGACAACATTCAAAAGTTACCACAGGGCTCGTCGCACTAAAGCAAGACACTACACACACATGCAGACACGCATGTAGACATACGCCTTGAAAGTTTGCCCACCAGTCGTTCTCATGCTCAGAGCCCCTACCTCTGTGATATCCTTTAGCCCATGGCGGCGCCATACTTCGAGCCGATTATAGCTCACTAGCACCTTGTAGATGGATTTGTTTAGCTGATCAGCGAGCAACTCCAACGTTGCGTCGGAAAATACTTTATCATACATGTAGATGTGTGAGAAATGAAACGCGCCGTATGTCGTGGCATCCTTGTGCTCAAGTTCGCACCCGTCGCCCAGCATTGTCCTCGCTTCCTCAGTCATGAAAGCATGATTTCCATTGATGAGCTTATTTTTCGCATCGATCGCCATTCTAGCTCTAGATGCTACGTACTCAATACCAACAGATCGCATCACCTTGGCAGATAGCTTAGCGTGCAAAACTACCTTCCCGTACCCGCTGCCTACGTCGACGAAAGTGCTCCCCTGTGAGAGGTTGAAGCTCAGGTCTGGTGTACTGGCTTGGATCTGGAAGATATTACTGGCGTGGATCTGAGAGATATTCCTTATGTTTCTTTTGGGAAGCATACTTTGTGTTTCGGAGACGTTCACTGTCGATACTAGCGTCTTCAGATAAAGCAACAAGCGTTCAATTGAAGCTTCTGTCATCTCGCCATATCCTTCACTTGAACAGAGTGGCTGAGGGCCTCCACCATTGGCTGTTCCCGAAGGAAGCTTCTCATCCATGGGGTCTAGGTCGCATTTCTGGCGTTTACGTGGCCCTTGTACGTGCCAGTCAGAGGTCAGACCCCAATCAAGGAAGGACAATTTATCCAGAAACTTATAAACACTCTGTATAGGAACAACAGGCGATTAATTGTGGCCTGGCTGAGGGACTCCTTGCATCGGGAGCCTAAAAACTCGGGTAGAGCATGCGAAGATCCAGAAAAATCGCACCTTTATAACTGGGTCGATTTTGATATGATTCGCGAGCACGCGCGAGGAAGTATTCCGATAACTATCGAGATCGTGTGCTAGTTTCGTATCACTTGGCGCAGCCGAGTCCCAAATTTGGACCGCTTTCCTCCCGCGCTTTCTCAATCTGAACATACTGGAACAGGTTCGACGGCTTGAGAGAGGATGAAATGATTGTGCCGCTTCTTTACTTTGCCACAGATGGAATGTACACGAGTCGTAGCAACGATAGCTTCGATATCGAGTGGTAGGGATTCGGGCTCTTAGTTAATTGGCGTCGCTGAAAGCGGTGTGTCAAAAATATTTTGTGTAACTTTTATGCCGAGGGCTTCAAAAAACGTACGAACACTACTGATGATCACATCTCATAATAACATCGATCGGGCGTATTATAATAATAATATATTATTATCATATTATTATATGATACATGCATGTACGTAGGTCATTATATTAACAGTTTTTATTACATATTATTATTGGTAATAATATGTAATAATAACAACACAAGCTTATTATTATATTATTACTGAATGCGATATGATACGAACGAACGAAGGTATTTAATATTTAATCTTATTATTATGATATATATTAATCTAATAATATTATTAATATAATATAATAAGATAATAAAAATAATAAGTAGAAGGGCACATCGATATATCGTGCATGCGTGAAAATAAACCCACCGTGATTTCTTTTCCCGTGATGCGATTCCGTGATGCCGAATCTGTCAATATACGAACAAGTTCTCTATCCCCTAATTTCTTTCCACAGACGGCGCGTCTGTGACTTGTCACGTTTTAAGTCTGCTTTCCCACGGACGAATTGTATCATGGTCGTTCCCTTGTGTATCCAGTTATTTGCTGTGCCCGCGCGCACTGGCAATGAAGTTGAGCGCATCATTAAGTCGGCATCGTCAAGGAGAATCAGTTGTCTATCCGGCCTTCACTGTGACAATCTTGGGACAGTGAGCATGGGCCAATGCAGCGCCTTCCACAAACATCGGCGGCGTATGGGTGGTGGACCGAATACGTCCTCTCTATATGCTGTCGACAATGACAACCCTTCGCGTCAGGATGGATGGGAAACAGAGGAACAAGTGTCCAAAATGGATAGCGACTCTTCCACTTCGCAAGGCGACCTGAAGTCTAACTCGACCTTCAAAAAGAGAGTGAAAGACGCCGTGGCCGCCTTCCGATCTGGAACGCCCAATCAGCAGCGGCGTAAAACTCCTGCAAATGTGAACACCTCATTCAAACCCGTTGGGGGTACAACGCGGCCCTTTGAAGCAGCAGTGTACTAGTCAAACCCACGATCGAAGAAGTCAGGCGAAGACTCCTCTCGCGGCTCTTCACTTCTTAGTTCTGAGAGTAGCGACCAGATGGCAGCGAGCCAGCGCCGCCTTTTTGAGCAGATGGTGACACTGCGCACTCGTCTGAATGAACGTCTCGCCGCGTCGAACAAATTTGCGAAATATTTGGAGTCCACACTGCAAACCAGAGACAAGGACATCAAGCACGCAAACGAGCGCTTGGTTGCTGCCATGCTTGAGATAGAGTCCCTCAAACACATAGCACAAGATGCCGTCGAAGCAGCCGAAATCGAAGATATGAGTAGAGCACAAATTGCTGCCAGATTGGATACTCTGACAAAACGTCTTGACTTGATGCATGCCGCGCTTCGACGGGACGTGAAGGACATAGATGCTGCGTGCATAAAAAGTGTGCCTATACGATGGGTTGGGATGGCATCAGATATTCGGATTATGGGCTCATTTGATCATTGGACCAAAGGTGTCGCAATGTCCCCTGAGTTCATAGAAGGGGGGAATAACGTCTTTGTGGCTGATTTGATGCTTGTTTCCGGCACATATGAAATTAAATTTGTTGTCGATGGCATCTGGCAGACAGCCCCGGAATGGGCAACGACTGGCGACGGGCTCGGTGCAAACAATCTTCTCGTGGTCGAATGACTCTGAAATTTTCATTATTAGACATATATGCCTATAGTTCGCCGTGTTTTCTCGGCTTGCTTCTCGCCTGCCACCCTACACTATAGCTTGCCAGTGGACAGTTGCGGGTGACAGCTTTTCCGCCCCAAATACAAACTCTGATAATCTAATGACTTTGCTAACGTATCTATACTTCCCCAATAATTAGAGATATCATTGTCCAGCTTTCTTAGCCCGAGCTGCAGCCCGTTTCTTGGCATTCTTTGCAGCACTCTTACCCGTGCCAGAAACGACAAAACCTGATCCGGGCGGTCCATGTTGCGAGTGTTCAAGGGGGACGGATGCAGCTGCAGCGCCCGGAGGACGATATTTCCGTGGTCCACTTTCACCAGGTGCAGCTTTGGCAAGGCTGAAATTCCCAGAGCTACTCGTCGCGTGTGGAGGACGATATGGTGTTATTTTATGTGATGTCGGCTCACCGCGGTTTCCAGGTTCTGCAATATCGCGCCGTACACTCCCAGCTGAGATGGGACGGTCTGCATGGGCTTCTTTATCCGCTGGCAACCATTTCGCTTCGAATAACTTTTCTCGTTCGACTTGCTGCAAAAGCTCGCCATTATAGCGCCAAAGTTTAAAACCATTGTCAACATTTAGACGAGGCGATGTAGTGGCAGTCATGAGATATCGGCCATCTGGTGACCACTCAGCTGAAACCTTTTGCATACGGACATTTTCGAAAGGCGACAAAGACGTAAAACAAAATTCACTGCATGCAGCAAGGCAGGGATATAGTGTCAAATGTGTAATCTTGTGCTACTTACCGAGCAAGAAGCGCGCGTAGAACCGATCACTTTATATTTTCCATCAGCTTTCCGGTCGAAAAAGACCACATCTCCGGGAAGGTTCCCGAAACCAGCAAGGCAGACAAATCGGCCGAAGGGGTTCCATCGAACTGTGTTATAAGGCCCAGTACCCAACTGATATCTCGGCTCGCATTTATCCGAAGAAAATATTGTTGCTTTTGCTGGCATGAAACCATACACAACAACGAATTCATCATTCCTTGGCGACCAGGCAGCCTCGTGCACCGGGCCCTCTTTATCCAGTGGAACCTGCAGGCATAAGGATAAAAACTTGGAAACAAATAGACCAATCAAAGAAAACTGTACCTTGCAGTCTAGTGAGCCATTAGCACGCATGAAATGAAGCGAGGATTCTCCGTAATAACTCTGATTTGTCGCGTCAATTTCCGAGGACCCGTGAATGAGGACTGCCGCGCCGTCATCTGCCCATTTGAACTCCACCTCTTGCACACGGAAAAATGATTTGCGGGCCAAAGGTTCAGTTTCAAAGATGCCCTCAACTTGGAAAGATGGGTGATCATAGAGTTGAACATTTCCCGGTAGTCCCTTTAGTTCAGGCACAAACGCTATAACCTTTGACAAATGTCCTGGAGACACTTTAATACTAAAAACATTTGGAATTCGCAGGCGTTTAGGCTGAGGATTCAAATCAGAAAGACGGAAAAAGTGCACTTCGTTTGTCACAACACGGCAGGCAACAGTTTCATCTGAAGTAAATTGAAAAGTCGGCCAATCGTTTTTGTTAAAGATCTTTTGGAAGCACGAAAATATCACACGTCCACTGCTGATCTTCCAGACAGTGAGATTCTTTCCATCTCCAGCGCCTGAGAAGTTGGCTTTCTGATAGACTACCATATACGAAGCCGCTGCTGAAAAGTGCACCGCCACAGTTCCAGGTGTCGGTATAGTCCGGACGAGCGAGTGCTTGCTGATATCATATATATCAACTCCATCTTCAAGTATACATGCCAGGAGGCGACCATCTCCGGAAAAGACCGTCCGTGAAGCAGAAAACTGCCTGACTACCGCACCGACAAGCGGCCCCTGCACTAAACGAAGGGAAGCGCCGTCGATGCCTCGCTCGATCATGTGCATCGGTGTAGACTCTTTTCCTTCCATCGTAAGCCTAAAATTTCCAGGGTCTCGCAGTCACAAAACAACAGGCAAGCGCGAGTTTCTTAGATTTTCACTCTTGCCGACGCTATCATATGTGAGCTCATACATATAAAAATAGAATGTGTTAGGAGTGTTAGAACGTGTGAAGTTTGCGGTCGGTCGACCCGTGTGCGCCTGGTCGGACGCCCAAAAAACATCGTTTCCGACCCCGCATGCATCTACTTCGACCCGCGCAGGGTCGTGCGGCCAAACTCAATATCGCGCATTGAAGGCTAGTGCGATGGGTTTTCAAACGTTCGAGCAGGCTTGGGAAAATCGAAAACGTAACGTTCCCACCGTGGGCAACTGCCGCCAGCTCCGCGACGACGATTTTGACAAGATAAAAGCTGATCTTGACTGCAGTTCCCGGTCGGGCTGCTGGATATGGAAAGGAAAGATGTATGACTCTTTCAGATACCCCCCCTTTTATGTTGGAAAGAAAAAAATTGTTCCCCTGCATCGCCTACTTTACCACAACTTCGAAAAACCTCTACAAGACCAGGCCGGCGTTCCTGGCAAAGATCAACTATTTGTTCTTCACTACTGCAAGGAAGTCGCTGGCGTAGACAATAACCAATTGTGCTGTAACCCGAAACATCTCAAGTTAGGAACAAAGAAAGAGAACACAGCACACTTGTTGGCTGGTCATGACGGAGATGCCGAACACATCTCTGCTATTAATTGTCGAAATCGTCTTATAAAGGAACCAGAAGCTGAAGAAATAGCACATGCCATCGAGGCAGACTGGCTAGCTGGACAACTTCAGACAGTTGATCATTACGTTGAAAAATACAAAATCAGCAGTCGGGCGAATTTCTACAATCGAATCTCCCCCTTGTTGAAAGAGAAGGGTATCGAGTTTAACTACAACGCTCCCGGGAGGTCGGTACAACAGATTCCAGATGACTTTATTGACGAGGGTGTAAGCCAAATACTAGCTGAGTTTACCAGTGACCAATTGCGCCCGCTACGCTATTATTATGGCCCCGACGGGGTTTTCGGGCGGCAAATAGGCGCGGGGACGTTTTATAAAAGGGTGTTACCGCAACTGCCTGTCGAGATTCGGCATAAATTCAGCGAAGGGAACTCGACTGCAAAGTTCCCACCTATCGAGGACGATAAATGTCTCGAGTTTGCCAAAATAATCCAAGTTGACTTTGCTGGCGGAGAGCCAAAACTAAAGAAGGAGTATCAAGAACTTTTCGGCCTTTCCGAAAGAAAAATGAAGAGGGTGCTTTCTTTTATCAATGAGAAAGTGTTCCACAGAGGAGGATGCAACGAGAAGAAGAGTTGCAAGAAACGTCAGCTCACATTAAAAACGAAAAATCTCAAAGGAGGAAAAAAACACAAATGTTGAGGTTATTTCATAGACTTCCGGCCTCCAGCGCCTCAATCCTAGCTTCGAGCGCTTGTAATCTCACTTG
>CEWB01093573.1_pt1 | contig 15441 bp, 14 predicted proteins | sample 530831 | NCBI WGS metagenome assembly CEWB01 (sample SAMEA2621013, study PRJEB7988) | marine metagenome | biome: marine biome (ENVO:00000447); feature: surface water layer (ENVO:00002042); material: "saline water (ENVO:00002010), including plankton (ENVO:xxxxxxxx)" | depth 5 m | reverse complement strand
AATCAATTAGACGAGATGAAAACCAGAGGTAATTTTTGGTTGAATTTAGCAAAAGCTGTTGAAGAGCCTAAACAAAATTTGACTCCTGCAAAAAGACCTTCTCCTGTCCCACCACTTGCGGTAAGGCCCAAAAATCTATCGGTTACTCAGATAGAAACACTCATTAGAGATCCCTATTCTATCTACGCTAGACATGTTTTAAAACTGAAAAAACTCCAGCCATTAAAAAAACAAGCAAACGTTCTCCTAAGAGGAAACGTCATTCATAAAATAATGCAAAATTTTTCGGAGCAAACTAAGAACGACCTAAAACTAATAAACAGTTTAGAATTAATAAAACTATCTGATGACATATTCTCAAAAGAGGTTCCGTGGCCTGCGATCAGATCAGTATGGAAAATCCAATTTAAGAAAACTATTCCATTATTTTTAGAAGCAGAAAAACTTAGAAGACAAAATGCAAGCCCTCTTTTTTTTGAACATCCAGGTTCAACATTCTTAAGTGAGGTTGGCATAACATTAACAGCAATTGCTGATAGAATAGATAAAAATAGGTCAAACGAGTTGTTAATTTATGATTATAAATCAGGCAAACCACCAACGCTGAAGCAATTGGAAATATTTCATAAACAACTTATTTTAGAGGCTCTAATTGCTGAGAATGGTGGATTTAAAAATATCCCTGCTGCTCCTGTAATTTCGATTTGTTACATAAGTTTAAATAATGCCCACCCAAATACTGAAAAGATCATAAAACGTGAAGACATTGAAAAAATCAAGAAAGAAATTGCTCAACTAGTCAGTTATTACAATAGCGATATAACTGGCTTTACAGCGAGACTCAGAATGGAAAAACTAGAAATAGTTTCTGACTATGATCATCTGGCTCGCTATGGCGAATGGGATGAAACAAATTCTCCAGAAAAAATGTTGCTGAAATGAACACTAAATCTTTAGCCAATCAATCGCAGATACTAGCTTCTGAACCTAAGAACTCAACCTGGGTGGGAGCAAATGCTGGGTCTGGGAAGACCAAAGTATTAATTGATCGAGTTACTCGACTGTTACTTAACAGTGCTGCTCCACAACATATTCTATGCTTAACTTACACAAAAGCTGCAGCCTCACATATGCAAAATAAACTTTTTGAAAGGCTTGGAACATGGTCAATGCTTCCGAATACAAGTCTGCGCGATGAACTAAATAATCTTGGGGAAAATAAAATAGATGATGAAAAGCTAGCTCAGGCTAGAAGGTTATTCGCACGAGCGCTAGATACTCCCGGTGGCCTGAAGATACAAACAATTCATTCATTTTGTTCATCGATATTGAGACGCTTTCCAATGGAGGCGGGAGTATCACCACATTTCAGAGAACTCGATGATCGAAATATAAGGTCACTTCAGTCAGAAATACTAGACACTTTAGCCACTGGTAATGATTATGGATTATTTGAAGAGTTCTCTGCTTCTGTGAATTTGGAAGACCCTCACGAGATACTTTCAGAAATATCCAAATATCAGGAATTTTTTTCTACCCGAAAATCCAAACAGCAAATCTATTCTTTATTTGAGGTAAGTCCTGAATTTAAATTAAAAGAAATTGTGGAGTTAGGGTTTTCAAACTATGAACCAAAAATCATCATCAACTCACTAGATCTATTAGAGCAGGGGAGTCCTAACGACAAAAAGATTTTTTATAAACTGAAACAGCTCAATCTTGAAAAATTAAACTTAGAACTCTTTTTAAGTCTCTGTGACATTTTTTTAAGTAGAAATCAGAGCGATGCTACTTATCATGAAAAACCGTTTCCAACTAATGAAACAATAAAAATTGTTGGTTCTGGTTTGGATGAATTCACTGAATTCAAAAAATTATTTTCTTATGACCTGATAAAAGCGAAAACCAATTACCTAAATTTCTTAGCTGCTCAAGAGACTTTTCTACTATATAATTTTTCTCATTTGTATTTAAATTACTATCAAAAAATAAAAATTGAAAAAGGTTATTTGGACTTTGACGATCAGATACTATTGGTAAAGAAACTATTATCTAAAAGCAGTGTGGCTCAATGGGTGATGTATCAACTTGACGATGGTATTGAACATATTCTCATCGATGAGGCTCAGGATACGAGTCCTGACCAATGGGATATCATAAAACTTCTTTCGGATGAATTTAACTCAGGAATAACATCAAACAATAAAAAAAGAACTATTTTTGCCGTGGGTGATGAAAAGCAATCAATATATTCATTCCAAGGAGCCGATCCTTTTGCGTTTGAACAAATGCGCAGTTATTTCTCTGACAGATTAAAAGGCGCTGATGATAAGCTATCAGAACAAAAACTATTATATTCGTTTAGATCTTCTCCAATAATTTTAAAGCTAGTCGATAAAATTTTTAATAAAAAAAATCCGTTATTTAACATTTCGAACCAGCACATTGCATACAAAGCTGATTTGCCTGGACGCATCGACCTCTGGCCCTTCATACCAAAAAGTAAAAATAATTACTCCCATTCGTGGTTTGAGCCTATTGATAGCGTTGAGCAAGATAATCCCAATCTAAAATTAGCGGCAAAAATTGCTTCTGAGGTTAAAGCTATATTAGATAGCAAACAAACCATAGGAGATTCTCAAAAACAAAAAACAGTTACACCTGGCGATTTTTTAATTCTCCTACGGAGTAGGAAGATGTTGTTTCATGCGATTATAAAACAACTAAAACTTGCCGGACTGCCCGTCGCAGGCGCTGATAGGCTAAATATTACCACAGAGCTTGTAGTAAAAGATTTATTATCACTTTTTAATTTTCTAAATACCCCTGATGATGATCTTAACTTTGCTAATCTATTAAAATCACCCTTATGTGGGTTCTCAGAAAAAAAACTTTTCGATCTAGCTCAAAATAGAAATAAATCTTTGTGGCTTACTCTACTTTCCCAAAAGACAGAACATATTGATATCTTGAGTTTCCTTAACGATCTTAGGAGTAATGTAGACTTTCTTCGCCCATATGAAATACTTGAAAGGACCTTGATCAATCATAATAAACGCGCGGCCTTTTCGGCTAGGTTGGGATTGGAAGTGGAAGAAAGTATAAACGCACTATTGGAGCAAGCAAGAAAGTTTGAAAAATCTCATATCCCTGACTTAACATCCTTTATTTTATGGATGGAGACTGATGATGTCTATATTAAAAGAGAATTGGAAACAGAAAGTACTACCATAAGGGTAATGACCATTCATGGTTCAAAAGGCCTAGAATCTCCAATTGTAATTTTACCTGACACATCTAGTAAGATCTTAAGAACGAGTTCCAAATTTGTTAAAATAGATAATAAAGCGATCACACTTAGAGGGATAAAAAATAACCAAAATCAAAAAGTGACCGAGGCTATCAAAAAAGCAAGAGAATTACAAATACAAGAAGAGTTTCGGTTGCTATATGTATCTCTAACTCGTGCCGAAAATTGGTTAATAATATGTGGTGCTGGAAATCGAAGCTCTTCAAAGGACTGTTGGTACGATATTATCGAAAATGAAATTTCATCATTCAACTCAAACTTACTCAAATTAACCAAAAATTCTGGTTATACCGTAAAAAGTGAAAATTGGTCAGATTCTAAACATCAAAATAATGAAGAAAAAACACCAGTATCTATTAATGCTCCCGAATGGGTTAAACAATCTGCACTTGAAAAACAAACTACGCAAAAAAGAATTTCCCCATCAAAACTAATCGGTCTTAAAAGTCTAACAAGTGAAGAAAATTTTGATTCAAATCGAGCAAGAGAGCTTGGATCACAAATTCATACTTTACTTGAGCATTCACCAAATCCAATTTCAGAGAACTGGGAGCAAACAAGTAAAAACATTCTAAAAAATTCTGGGTTTTACGATCTAGAAATAATGAATGAGGCTTTAAATCAAGTGAAAGAAATTCTAACTGATAAAAAATTACATTTTATTTTTTCTGATAATTCTAATGCAGAAGTATCCTTTCAGATGCATCTTCCAAGATTAAATAATCTCTTGTTTTCAGGAATAATTGATCGAATAATCTTCACTGAGACTACGGTAACTGCTATTGATTTCAAATCAAATTTTGTCGTTCCAGATAATGAAAATGAAGTTCCAACTGGCATACTAAAACAAATGGCTATCTATCTAGAAGCTTTAACAATTGTTTATCCAAATAAAGAAATTGAAATTGCGATCTTATGGATCAAAAATTTAAAGTTGATGTATTTAAACAAATTAAATTTAAGAACTCTGCTAGACCAATCCTTAACCCTTGACCTTTCAAACATCGATTCTTAATTATAAATAAAAATATAAGGAAAAGTAAAATGGCAACAATAGCAGTAACAGACGAGACATTCGAATCCGAGGTTACCAAGTCTAACACGCCAGTTGTGGTTGATTTTTGGGCTGAATGGTGTGGACCATGTAAAATGATAGGCCCATCATTAGAAGAACTGTCAGAAGAATATGGTGAGAAAATAAAAATAGTCAAAGTTAATGTAGATGAGAACCCAAACTCTCCATCCCAACTTGGTGTAAGAGGTATTCCAGCTTTATTTTTGTTCAAAGATGGCGCCGTAATCTCAAACAAAACTGGTGCTGCACCTAAGGCTGCTTTGAAGGACTGGATTGACAGTTCCATTTAGTTTTTAGGAATTATTTTTCAAAATATTTCCTGCTAAATATAATGAGCCACAAATGATTATTCTTCCTTTAGAGTATTTCTTTTGTATCTTTTTTATTGCTCCTTGAACGTTTTGCGCGCTGAAAGAAGCTATCCCCACGCTAACTGCAAGGTCAGCTATATTCTTTGGGGAGCTAGTACAATCTTCCCCTGGAACAGGTATTCCACAAACACTCTTAATGGCTCCTCGAAAGGGTTTTAAGAATCCAACTATGTCTTTGGTTTTTAACATACCGCATATTAAGATGTTTTGCTTATCAGGTAACAAATTTAAAGTACTCGAAATAGCTTTTCCTGCTGCTTCATTATGGCCTCCATCTAACCATAATTCAAAATCGTTCGCTATCTCAACAAGAGGGCCCTGTTTTAATCTCTGCATTCGCGCAGGCCATGATACATTCCTCAAACCATATTCAATGGCTTTTTTTGAAAGTTTAAGTTCACGCATAGCTGCAATCGCCGTACCCGCATTCATAACTTGATGATCACCAATCAAGCTAGGCAATGGTAATACTAATTTCCCGAACTCATCTTGATAAACTAAAGTATTCTTTTCTTTTTTCACATGCCAATTCTCATTATAGACCTTTAAGGGACTACCTAGATCGTTAGAAACCATCCTGATAACTGAAAGCGCTTGCTGAGTTTGTGGTCCAACAATGCAAGGGATCCCCTTTTTTATAATGCCAGCCTTTTCTTTGGCAATTGAAGTTATTGTGTCTCCTAAGAATTGTATGTGATCTAAAGAAATAGGAGTAATTATCGTTAATTCTGGGTTTTCAATAACATTTGTTGCATCCAAACGTCCCCCTAGGCCCACTTCTAACAATGTATAATCAGCTGGTATTCTAGAAAAAGCTAAGAATGCTGCACAGGTTGTTATTTCAAAAAAAGTTATAGGTATATTTGCATTTATAACTTGGCACTCTTTCAAAGTTTTGATTAAATCTTTTTCTGTTATCAAATCTCCAGACAATACAATTCTCTCATGAAATTTTGACAAATGTGGCGATGTATAAGCGTGAACAGATTTTCCAAAACCTTCCAATCCTGACCGAATGAGCGCCTGAGTTGATCCTTTACCGTTAGTACCAGCAATATGAATGACTGGTGGCAACTCTTTTTCGGGATTATTCAATTTATTTAACAAACTGGTGACCCTATCGAGGGTCAAATCAATAATTTTTGGATGCAGCGATAATAAATCACTTAATATAGAAGTACTCTTTAATAAATTCATTAAACCATCTTCAATTAGTCTGATTTGATTTATAAAATTTCATTATTCATTATTTTCAGAACTATTTGGTTTTGGCAGGTCGCCTTTTATTGCGGGAGTTAGGCCCATAAGCATTCGTGATAGCATTACTAGCTCTTCTTTGAGATTTTTTCTATGAACCACTCTGTCTAACATCCCATGATCTAATAAATATTCGGCTTTCTGAAAGCCATCTGGTAATTTTTCTCTTATTGTTTGCTCAATAACTCGCGGTCCAGCAAAACATATTAATGCATTAGGCTCAGCGATTTGTATATCACCTAACATAGCGTAAGATGCTGTTACGCCACCAGTTGTTGGGTTGGTTAACACTACAATAAATGGCAAATTAGCTTCTTTTAACAATTGAACCGCTACCGTTGTTCTGGGCATCTGCATTAAGGAAAGAATCCCTTCCTGCATGCGCGCTCCTCCTGCCGCAGAAAACAAAATTAAGGGGCACTTTTTTTCTACAGCTAACTTGCAGGCTACGATAATTGCATTACCCACATACATACCCATTGACCCTCCCATAAAACTAAAGTCTTGGGCTGCAACAATCATTTTTGTTCTACCTATTTCACCTTCTGCTACCAACATAGCCTCATCAGCTTCAGTCTTTTTTTGAGCAGATTTCATTCGATCTGGATACTTCTTTTGATCCTTAAAACCTAAAGGGTCATTAATTGGTTTAGGAATTTCAATTGGTGTAAACTTTCCATTATCAAACAAGGTCAATAATCGATCCCTTGGAGAAATATTCATATGGTGATCACAATTTGGGCATACGTTAGCATTCTGAGAAAGTTCTCTATGAAACAGCATCGTTCCGCATTCTGTGCATTTAGTCCAAAGATTCTCTGGGACATCACGTTTTGAAAAAAGAGAGTTTATTCTGGGACGAACATAATTTGCTATCCAATTCATTCTAAAACTTATCCCTGGTTATCTGATTTTTCAAAATTTAGCTTTATTTTTATGTCTCTTTAACCAATTAAACAATATTAAGAAAGTGATTATCTGAAGAGCTGTCTGAAAGAGTATAATATATGTCATATAAATACCAGTTTTATCAAAATACGACTTTACCAATGATAAATCAGATAAGGTATCACCCAATCCAAAAAACAAAACACCAATAATATTGTTAATAAAATGCATGCCTAAAGCGTAACTAATATTATTAGACTGAACCGTCAGAATACTAGCAAGAACCCCAAACACAAAAGCATTTAGCATGTAAATAAAAGTGTTATTTTCAAAAGTGCTAAAGTCATAATGAGCAATGCCAAATAAAAAAGACGGGATAATAGCCCATATCCAGTAAGAACAAAATCTAGCCCGCAGTTGTTGCAAGAGATAACCTCTAAACAACACTTCTTCTGCTGATACCTGGATGAATATGACAAAAAGAGCGGGTAAAACCCAAGGAAGCCAATCTTTGATATATGACATTTCAATCCGAGGTAAATAATTCTGTGAAAACAAAATTGATTCAAAGGGAATAATGATTAAACTTACCAGTGAAATCGATATAGTTACGAAAATAGCCAGCAAAAATTGCTTCAAATTGAGCTTTTTTTTCGCTCCAATTAACGAAACATAAGATCTTTTATGCAACAATTTTACAATTATCAACAAAGCTAAATGCCAGGTAATAAAGGATCCAAATAACAAAATAATAGTGATTTTCGGATTATTTAAGAAAGACGAATGGACAAAAATTGACCAGCCATAAAAAATAACAGCGTAGAAAACAGAAATTAAAACAATAAATAAAAGGAATCCCAATATGGTACGCCAAAATTCAGTTTTTTTTTCCTTATTGGAATAATTGAAGATGTTTTCTTCCAATTCTTAATCCTTTTTTATTATGAATAATAAATAAAAAACTAGAACACTTGCGCTTCTAGCGTTGCTAACTTAATTACTTAATTTAAACAAAAAAGTGTGATAAAATATATAGCTAATGAAAACAATTAGATGAAAATTCAATTATTTTTTAAGATAATATTATGCCTTTCTTTAATGACTGGCTGTAACACAAACACTTTGTTCAATCTTTCCTCACAAACTTCAATACCTCCAGATTCCCGAGCTATAATACCAAATAAAAATATTATCATTCAGGCTCCAGACGGTTTTTGTTTAGACGAAACTGTCTCAGATACTTCTTCCAAATCAACTTTTCTGCTATTTGGAAACTGCGCGGCAATCTCCCAATCCAACTCCGTCACCCAATCTAAAGTTTATGCTGTTTTAACGGCAGCTATATCAAAAGAAAAATCAAAAAATGGCCCGTTTAATGGGAAGCAGCTCGATGGTTATTTAAGATCTGAAAATGGTAAATCGACTTTAAGTTTTAGTGGAAACTCCCAAGATATAAAAGTTTTAGATAGCTTTAAAATGGATGATTCCTATTTTGTCCTTGTTCAGAATATTGGTAAAAGAAAGTCAAACGCTCTATCTTCACACTCTTGGCGGGCTTATTTAGAAATTTCTGGTTATCTTATTTCGTTATCCATTATTGGATTTAACCAAAACCCTATGAAACACGATGAGAGCTTAGAAATCATTCGGCATTTTGTTAATGAGATTAGGACAAATAATGGCTTTAAGCCAACCAGTGTTCCAATAAGTTAGTCCCAAAGATCATTTTTGTTACAGGATAAATCATTCATAATTTGCACTAGCTGTTTCGCTATTGGCTCTTCTGACAGAGCATGCCCAGCATTTGGTAAAATATTTAACTTTGCCTTGCTCCACTTTTTCGCCAATCTATAAGCAGCTATTGGTGGACATATCATGTCATATCTTCCATGTACTATATAACCCTCCAGATGAGCTATTTTATCCACCCTATTTAAAATATGATTATCTTCATTTAAGAATCCGTCATTAATAAAGTAATGGTTTTCTATTCTAGAAAAAGCCAAAGAATATTTTCCTGGTGGAACAGCATTAGTCTGGTCACCCGCCATAGAGGCCATTCGATTTTCCCAAGCTGCCCATAACTGAGCAAAATGCGTTTCTACATTTATTTCTCCTGAAAATAATCTCCGATTATAGGCTAAAATTAAGTCGTTTCTTTCTTCTGTTGGAATTTCCTCGATGAAATCATGCCATTCTTTAGGCCAGAACTTTCCCGCTCCACCACCGTAAAACCAATTTAATTCAGATTTCGTGTGCAAAAAAATTCCTCTCAAAACCAAACAAGCTACTCGTGAGGGGTGTTCTTGAGCATATAGCAAACCTAAAGTAGAGCCCCAAGATCCACCAAAAATTAACCACTTATCTATTTTGAGGCGTTCTCGAATCAATTCAATATCCGATATCAAATGCCACGTGCTATTATTTTGAACGCTAGCGTGAGGTTTTGATCTCCCACAACCCCGTTGATCAAATAAAATAACGCGATAACATTTTGAATCAAAAAATCTTCTCATAAATGGGCTACACCCACCTCCAGGACCCCCATGCAAAACGATTACAGGAAGACCGTCTTTAGCTCCACACTGTTCAACGTACAACGTATGGCCATCACCAACACTTAATTCAAAAGTATCAAATGGCTCAATAGGAGGATATAGATGTTTTAAAGCATTCATTTTTATTTTAACCTTTTTTTTTAACTTTGTAACATTATGTAAATAACATATCTCGCAACTAAACTGAGAAAGTTCAATGCCAACAAATCAAAGTATAGACCAAAAAGAAATTAAGAAATTTGAACAGATGGCTGCGGAGTGGTGGGATTCCCAAGGGAAATTTAAACCCCTCCACCATATGAATCCTTGCAGGTTGGATTATATAATAAAGCAAATTGAAATTGAATTTAACCGATCAACAGCTAAACAAAATGCTTTTAACGGTATTGATATTTTAGACATTGGGTGTGGCGGTGGTTTGTTGTCTGAGCCAATGGCTCGTCTTGGGGCAAATGTAACGGGTGTCGATGCAGCGGCAAAAAATATCCCAATCGCTCAAACCCATGCAAAACAATCGGGTTTGGACATTCATTATAAAGTTGCGACAGCTGAGTCGTTACTGGAAGAAGGGAAGCAATTTGATGCTATATTAAATATGGAAGTAGTAGAGCATGTTAGAAACCCCAAAGAATATATAAATACCTGCGCTCAGTTATTAAAGCCAAACGGAATAATGATTTGCTCCACCATCAATAGGACCTCAAAAAGTTTCTTTCTTGCCATATTAGGTGCCGAATATGTTCTACGTTGGCTGCCTAAGGGGACACACGACTGGAAGAAATTCATAAAACCCGATGAGTTACTTAATATGATTTCGAATGCTGGTCTAGAAGTAGTTGATAAAAGAGGCTTTTTTTTAAATCCGCTTGCTTGGGAGTGGCAAACTTCTGATAGAGACATGAGCGTTAATTATGTAACAACAAGTACAAAGCCTGTTTAGCTCTTAGTTCTTTAATATAGTTCGAAGATCTCTCATAATAGGCAGCACAATCAACATTTTTTCGACACCAATAGTTTCAACTACCTCCTGAATAACTGGCTCAATTAACTTCAAGCTATCTTCTCTAACTTTTCTACCAGCCGGGCTAATGACTATACACTTTTTTCTGGCGTCTTCCCAATCTGGAGTTATATGAATATATCCCGCTAACTCAAGTTTTCCCAAAGTATTTGTCATTGCGCCTTTGGTTAACTGAAACAACTTGGCTAAATAAGATGGTCTTCGTTCTTCACTAACTGTTGCCAAATAATTCAGTAACATAAATTGACTTAATGCTAAGTCCTTTGGAAGAATACGGTTCACCTTATTTCTAATTAGCTGATCAACCATTGTTATTTCACTAAAAAATAAACTTGCCAAGCTATCCATTTTATTTATCCATTTTTAATACAGAAATTCCTTCAAAATACTATATATATATTAGATATTTTATTTATATAATATACGTTGTGAGTTTAATTTAGATAAGTTGCAATAAAAGAAAGGCACATTATTCCAAAAAACATGACAAACACAACTAAAATAACTGATAGAAAAACTTTAGTTTTAAATCGCAAACGAGCTTTGAATTTCGAGGATAGTTATAATAAAATTCATCAAATCGCTATCAAAGAAATAAAAGATCGCCTAGAAGAAATAAATAGAGAGTTTAAAGACATTGCAATAATCACCGGACATCAAAAAATTTGGGGTAAAGCATTCCCTAATGCCAAACTTATAGACGACACAGACACTTTAATATTTGGGAAAGGGCAATATGACCTTATAATACATGCACTCTGTTTACACTGGGCAAATGACCCTGTGGGCCAGTTAATACAGTGCAAAAACATGTTGGTTGAAGATGGGCTTTTTCTTGCAACATTATTTGGTGGAAAGACCTTATACGAATTAAACTACTCGTTTTCTTTGGCTGAGTCAGAAATATCTGGAGGTATATCTCCTCGGTTTTTGCCGATGGGCGAAATCCGTGATTTAGGGAATCTCTTGCTGCGTGTAGGATTTAAATTACCTGTCGCCGACAATCTGACAACCCATATACATTATAAAGATGTTTATTCACTAATGAACGATCTCAGGAAAATGGGAGAGGTTAATGCTCTCTTATCAAGGCAAAAAACCTTTACTCGTTCTCAAATAATTAAAGAAACGTCTAAATTCTATATTAAGAATTTTTCTGAAAATGATGATAAAATAGTTGCAACTTTTGACTTAATTTTCTTAACGGGCTGGTATCCAAGTGAGAATCAGCAAAAACCCCTAAAGCCAGGTTCAGGTAAAATTAATTTAGGGGTTTTCCTTGACGATTTAAAAAAACAACCTACTGATCCCTTCGAACAGTTAGAAAAAAAATAGTGGTTACACAAATGGTACAACAACTTCCCAACGCTCACCCACAAGTCAAATTTGGTAAAACGGGGGTTTTACTGGCAAACCTCGGCACACCAGATGGAACTGACTATTGGTCAATGCGGAAATACTTAGGGGAATTTTTATCAGACAAACGAGTCATCGACTATTCTCCATGGTTATGGCAGCCATTACTTCAACTGATAATTCTAACTAAGCGTCCTTTTTCCTCTGGCGCTGCTTACAAGACAATTTGGAATAAAGAGGCAAACGAAAGTCCATTACTTACTATTACAAAAGATCAAACACAAAAATTAGAAAAAAAATTAAAAACTGAGTTTGGAGATAATGTCGAGATAGAATTTTGTATGCGATACGGCAACCCATCAACAGAACTCAAGTTAAATAGCTTAATACAAAAAGGTTGCAGTAAAATTATATTTCTTCCGTTATATCCGCATTATGCGGGGGCAACATCTGCATCAGCAAACGATTCATTATTTAGGGCACTTATGAAAGCTACTTGGCAGCCAACAATAAGAATTATTGAGCCCTATTTTCAACACCCGAAATATATTGAAATTTTATCTGAGTCTATCAAAATTGCTTACAAAAAAGCTAATATTAAACCTGAGGTATTAGTCTCTTCTTATCATGGGGTGCCAAAAAGGTATCTCAATCAGGGTGATCCATATCATTGCCAGTGTCAGAAAACCACAAGACTTATCAGAGAAAAATTAGGATGGTCAAACCAAGATATAATCACAACTTTTCAATCAAAATTTGGTCCCGAAGAATGGTTGCAACCCTACACTGTAAAAAAAGTAGCTGAACTAGCAAAAGAAGGAGTAAAGAATATTGCCGTTATTGCGCCTGCTTTTTCTTCTGACTGCATAGAAACTCTTGAGGAGATTAATGAGGAAATAAAGGAAAGTTTTATGAGTGCTGGTGGTAAGAATTTTACATACATTCCTTGTTTGAATTCAAGCGAACCCCACATCGACTTTTTAAAAGAATTAATTTCTGAAAATGGATCAGGTTGGCTTTGACAATTATTAAGGGTTTTTAGTCAATATCCACGAATTGACCAGGCAGATTTCGTGCCAGTTCCTATTAGTAAATTTTCTATAATAACATGAATTTTTTCTAGATACTTAGACAGTGACCAAAGACAATTCTCATTAAAGTACGCCCAAGTATCTTCCGAAAGCAAATTACATAAGATATCGCTGGCCTCCCTATAAGTAAAATTTGATTTAAGAGAACCACCATCATTTAGAATCTGGATTATCTGCTCACATTGTTGCCTAAAAAAGATGTTTCTTTCTTCCAATATCAATTTAACCTTCTGGTCGGTCCTTCTCAATAACTTAATTTCAGAAGACACCTTATAAGTAGCCTCATTATTATAACCCCAATAATCAATAAACGAATTTAATTTTTCTTTTATAGACAAACTCTGATCAACCATCAATTTTTCCAATAGTGTATGATCCTTATCTATAGATTTAAGCAAATCAACTAATAAATCTAATCGACTTGGAAAATATTTATAAAGGGCCTGTCTACTAATGCCAGTGTTGATAGCTATATCTTCCATGTTAATTTTACTTAGTTGAGATGAGTTGAGCAAACTTAAGGTTGAGGATATGATTTTTTTTCTCGTCTTGTGTGATTTAGTTGACATTGCGTAAACCTTTTAAAACAAATCTAAACATTTAGTTTACAACGTGTCAACTTATTTTGCGGGGATAAAAATTTAAAGTAACTTGGTATACTTACTAGTACTCCGACATCAAACCGGGCCTTACACCAAGTCCCATAGATGCATCAATTACCGAACCATGAAGCACACTTGAAAGAGAACAAGATAAAAAATGTACAATAGTTGCTATCTCTTCAGGTTCGATCAACCGCTTCTTTGGTAGATTCAGCAAAAACCTTTTTCGCTCGCTCAAAGATAACTTTGACAAGGTACTGGCTTCAAACATTTCAGTATTTGTTGCTCCAGGGCAAACCGCAAAAACATCAACTGCTGAATGCACTGTCTCAGCAGCTAACTGACGTGTCAAAAAAGCTACTGCGGCCTTACTCATTCCATCAGATAAACGAAACCCTGGAAAAGCCGCAATACCGCCACCTACAGAACTTATATTTATCAACTTTCTATTTGGTATATCGGGTAGAGTTAAAAATTGTTGACACATTTTAAGTGTTCCATCAGCATTGATATCCAACATAACACTATCTTGAGTTTCGGAGTCATCCGAAAATTTACTGACAGTAGCCGATCCAACTGCTGCATTATTAACCAAGATATCTATTTGCCCATGCTGTTGAACGACCCCATTAATACAATTCTTTATCGAGTTTATGTTATTTAAATTTAATGGTTGTATTGTAATGCCATCAGCATCAGTGAATTTTTCTAAAACCATTTCAGGCGTCTCAGTACCTTTAATGTAAGTTAATGTTACTTTAGCACCATAATCCAATAGGCGCTTTACACATGCATGACCAATTCCACCAGACCCACCAGTGACAAGTGCGATACGCCCGTCAAGGCTAAACTGTGATAATATGTCATAATTAGATATTTTAATTTCTTTCTTCCGGTTCATCACTTAGTACTCCAAAGATGCAAATTCAAAATGGCTCATATTATTACAATCAAAGCAAATCTCTAATTACTGCTATCATTGGAATATCTGCAGGTGGCATTGGGTAATCTTTCAATTTATCCCTGTTAACCCATTTTAATGCTTGACCCTCCATAGGCGTAGGGCTTCCAACCCACTTCCTACAAACGAAAACAGGCATAAGTAAATGAAAATCCTCATAAGAATGACTTGCAAAACTAAGTGGTGCCAAACAACTGGACCATGTATCGATTCCCAGCTCTTCATTCAACTCTCGAATCAAAGCTTCCTCAGGAACCTCTCCATTTTCAACCTTTCCACCTGGAAACTCCCATAAGCCAGCCATTGATTTGCCAGATGGGCGTTGAGATAACAGAACACGACCATCACGATCTATTAACACTACAGCGACTACTAAAATAGTTTTCAAGATCTGTAATCCGCGTTTATTGAAATATACTCTTGGGTAAAATCACATGTCCAAAATACAGATTTGAAAGAACCAAGACCTAAATCTACCTGAATTAATATCTCGTCATTTTGCATATATTTTGCCGCTTTCTCCTCTGAATAACTGGGGCTAACCCAGCCATTTTCAGCCACCAATAAATTTCCAAAACTGACTCGTAATAAATCTCTATCTACCTTTGCCCCTGATTTTCCAATCGCCATAATAATTCTACCCCAATTTGGATCCTCACCAGCAATGGCCGTTTTTACTAGAGGTGAATTTGCTATCGATTTTGCTACCTTTCTTGCAGAAGAAAAAGATGGTGCACCACTAACGTTAACTTCTATAAACTTAGAAGCACCCTCACCATCTTTAACTACTTGATGAGCTAAATCTCTCATTATTCTTAATAGAGCCTGTTTAAATTGTTGTAATTGTTTAGGATTTTGATCATTTATTACGCACCCACTTTTTCCAGTGGCAACTACCATAAGACTATCTGACGTCGAGGTATCTCCGTCAACAGTAATAGAATTGAACGT
>CEWB01029031.1_pt1 | contig 15532 bp, 8 predicted proteins | sample 530831 | NCBI WGS metagenome assembly CEWB01 (sample SAMEA2621013, study PRJEB7988) | marine metagenome | biome: marine biome (ENVO:00000447); feature: surface water layer (ENVO:00002042); material: "saline water (ENVO:00002010), including plankton (ENVO:xxxxxxxx)" | depth 5 m | reverse complement strand
TCACAGGAAATGATTCAAACCATTAGAAATTCAGCGAATTTAGATCCGCTTACCCAGGTTTATAATCGTCGTTATTTAAATGAGCATGGTGAATCGCTTCTTAACCCTAAAACAGGACACGGCAAAGCCATAGTATCGATGATAGATGTCGACAACTTCAAAAGCGTTAATGATAACTTTGGCCACAAAACCGGCGATACCTTGCTAAAGGAATTTGCAACCCTACTCACTCACTTTTTTGCTGATGATCTCATAGTAAGATACGGTGGCGAAGAATTCACTGTCATTTCAGTGGGTGCGAGCAAATCCTTTTTTACGTCTTTATCAGAATTTATGGATGCAGTTCGCTCTACTCAGTTTACTCATCATAAATTAACGATCACTTGCAGTGTGGGAGTGTGTGCTGAACAGCAGTCAAACTTAGATGAACAGCTAGATATCGCTGATAGTCGTTTGTATTGCGCTAAACGGGCAGGAAAAAACCAAATTTTTGCCCGCGACATGCAACTCAAACATGGATAAATTAACCTAAATAGGCAGGTATAAACCAACATATTGCCACGAGTAATATAAAGTAACCTATCAATAGGAATGCAATACTGCGGGTTAAAACTGAATGGTGTTTTATCCGGTTGTTAGGTGTGGCGGTTGTCTTACTGAATGCCTTAGTGTGCCGCCTTGATAGCAAGAGCGCCATTACACTTGCCACGCAAAAACCAATCGCATTCCACCAGAACCAAAAAACAGTGGGCACAAAAAACGCTAGCATGATGTTAGTACCTACGCCTGCAACTAAACCAATATTGACATCTAAGCTTTGCACTCTTACACTCAATATCCCCAGTAAAAACACGGCCAGAACAGGGCCAAAAAATACCGAGCCGACTTTGTTTATCGCTTCAATCACCGTGGGCGCTATTGCACCTGCGTTCAGTGATAAAACTAATGTTATGACTCCCCACGCCACACCAATAATTCTTGCTATTCGTAGGTGACTGTTTTCATCTAAAGTATCCTTATTGAATCGGCTATAAAGCCGTTTGAAGTCCTCTACACTAACCGCGGTCAAAGAGTTTATAGCAGAGCTTAAAGAAGACATAGCAGCAGCAAGAATGGCCACCACTAACAAACCTATTACGCCATGGGGTAGATAATTAAGTATAAAGATTGGCATTAACCAGTCAGGGTTATCTGTAGGAATTTGTGCCAAAAATTCGGCGTCAGAAAAAGCTAAAGTCCCCACAATCAATCCAGATGCGCAGTACAATAAGGTAATAGGAAAACGAAAAATGCCGTTCGCAAACATCATTTTGCGTAGTTCTTTGTCACTTTTGGCAGACAGCGCCCTTTGTGCTTCGGATTGATCGCACCCGTAGTAAGAAGCATAAAGAATGATCCCGCCTAGTACCATAGGGAAAAAGCCGAAACTATCTCCGCTGAACCCCAAAGAAGAAAAATTAACTGCGGTAAGTCTGTCGCTGGGAACCAACTGTAAAAAGCGGTCAAAACCGCCAAGTTGAGTCATTCCCACATACGCACACACCAGCGTGCCTAATATGATGATGACCATTTGAACAGCATCCCCATACACCACCGCTTTCATCCCACCTTGCAGAGAATACAATAGGGTGACCACACCAATAAGAAGAACAGCTTGCCAAGGCGTGATCCCCATAGTGCCTTGAAGAATAATAGACAGTGCATAAATCATAATGCCGGTGGAAAACGCACGGCTAAATTGAAATACAGCACTGATGCACAAGCGGGTAGATACACTAAAGCGGTTTTCTAGGTACGCATAGATACTCACAACGCCCGACTTGTACAAGGTAGGTAAAACCGTACCAAGGAGCAATAACATTGCAAGGGGAACAGCCAGTTCATAAGACAACCAAATTAGACCACCTCCTTCGCGAAAGCCCACAAAGGCCGGGGCCGATATAAAGCTTACCGCTGAGAGCTGAGTGGCCATGATAGAGAGCGTGAGGGGTTTCCACCCCAACTCTCGCCCACCGAGAAAGTAGTCTTGTTTAGACGATTGCTTGCGTAGTAGGAAGCCCAGTACAAGCATTCCTGTGAGATAAACAAAAATAACCGTATAATCAAGAATATCCATATAGTACCTGCGTTGGTGTGCATTTACACTACAATGACATAGTTACGAAAGACGTACCTAATGGTTTTATTTGTAACTCCCAATTACATCCAAGACTTACGGGTGGACTCCACCTCAAATAGCACCTTATCAGCTATCGATTGCACATACTTTTGAGGTAAAAACGGCACGGTTACCGAACCAGAAGCCATTACAAAAACAATGGAAGCCAGTTTTCGGCGCTTCATAAAAACACTTTGCTTGACGATAACCTGCTGCACTTTAAAGGGTTCAAAGCACAAGTAATCTATGCCAATACGACCTTGCCGCACATAAATATACTTCCCATCGTAGGCCATACCCCAACGCCACCATTGCAAAGAGAGCATTGCTAATAACACCCCGCCCAGCACCAATGATGCCATCACAATATCCCATTCTGACGCAATAAAGCCGACGGCAAAAAGCCCGATTAGCGGCCAGCTCCATACCATTAACATCCAATGCACAATGAAACGTTTACTGATAGCGGTAAAATCATGTCGGTGGAGTTTACAGCCTGGCATCACCTCGACAGTAAGCGCAGCCACCTCATCTTCCGTGACAGAAGGCACAATTAACTTATTCGGCGACATTAGCTCTTGAACTTGCTTTCCTACCGTTGTGTTTTGCTCAAAATAGAGATTTACACGCTTAAGTATTTTGTCCAACCAATCTTGCTTGGCTTTAATCATTTGAATACGCGAAGCGCGCATACTGACTTCTTGTTTATTGAGAAGGCCACTTCTACGTATATATCTGTCATCAGATCGCGATAAGGTGTAACCATAAAAGGTGAATAAGGCCCCGCCTACACTTATTAGTGCGAGTACAGCCATTATCATCATCACGATAACCAAGGCATATAACCCAAATTGCCACCATGCAATTGCCTGTTCACCCACCAATTGATTTAACTGTAAGCCTTTTTCTGCCAGCCAAGACGACACCATTGTAATGGCGTCATCATAAAAAGGCGCAGCCACCCCCAGTAAAATCCATACTCTATTGTTAGTAATACCATGAATAACAATATCGCCGATGCTTCGGCGGTTAAGTACCACTTCATCAGCGTCAACATCATGAGATGGCAAGGCCGCGCCGTGATTTGACTGAGGTTCGGTAGCCGCTATTTCGGCATTTTTGTGATGTACGAGAACTTGTCTTCGCAACGCATGGGCGTAATGAAGCGGCACCGCCACTATTCGAGCTTCTTCTCCTGCGCTCCCTGCGGTATCAAGAACCAACAGTGCGTATTTGAACGGACGATAGTAAAAAGGTAAATCTATTTTAACGTTTTGAATGCGCCAAAATGGCAAGTTGGTGTATTTTCGAGAAAAGACACCGCTTTGAATTTCGATATGTTGGTTGTGAACCCGAAAACGATACATTAAAAAGCTGGCCAAGCCGGAGACTGCCATGAGCAATACGAGTGCCGCCCCGCCCACGTAAAGATAATCTTTCATCGGGCCATCCGCTTGATTAAACGTCACGGCCAAAGCAGGCACAACATAAATGAGCCCTTTGGCCATTCCTTTTATATTACTCACCGTGAAATACATAATGGCTATGGTGGCTAACCTTTGCCAATGGCTACCCGTATCTACCTGTACTGAGCTATCGGGCGCGTCTTCCATCATGCGCTGCTCTTCTAACGAGGCCATTACTTTGCACTCACATCTTTATGATCAAGTATGAACTGGCGCAATTGCTCCGCTCTTTCTAAGGGTAAACCGGGTATCTCAAAAGTGTGATATTCGCCGCCGGCAGAGAACACCTGCAACGAGGCTAACTTTGCCAAGCGTATGATTGGTCCTCGCTTAATTTCAACATGTTGAACCCGTAAAATGGGTTGGCAGGCTTGTTGTCGAAACACCAACCCTTTTTGCAAGCTTAAATCCTGCTCCCGCATACCATACTTAATTTTGACATCGGCAAAGACATGATACACGGCCCACAATATCGCCAGCACAGTAACGCCCATTAACGCGTAGGGGTAAAGGTGAGTTAATTGCTCTGGCACAGTAAAAAAGGGCTGAAACCGAACGGCAGTAAGGATCATTGCAATAATGATGCAGGTCCCTAATGCAACGACCACATTAATAAGCCGGTATCGAGGCGAGATAGAAAGAAACTGAATATCGGTTAATGTAGGTAAAGCTTCGGGCACCAACACATTGTTGGAAAAGTCTTCTATTTTTGCTTCACTGTTCATGTTGGTCATGATTCCCTGTAAACCCCCATTCAAAAGCATGTCATGGGCAAACAAAAACGGGGTGAAATCTCACCCCTTTTATGGAACTTAATCGTCCACCCTTTGTTCATTTAACCAATCATGCAAAGCTTTCATGTCATGTTGAACCGCCATTTGCAGCTCTTCTACCCAGTCATGAACGTTCTCCCACCACGTAGGGTGGTCGCCTTGCTGTATTTGATTTGCTATTCGCTGAACACGGGCTAACCCCACAGAGCCTGCTGCCCCTTTAATTTTATGGGCTTGTGCACAGACTTCTGATTTTTCATCGGCACTTAAACTTAATTGCAGTATTTCCATGTATTCCGGCATTTTCTCTTGGAATACTTTCACGCTTGCGCGCACCATTTCATCCCCTATGGTATCAACTAACATCTGCAATAAGTCCATATCTAAAATGTTACTTAATATTTTGTTAGGCTCAGGGCGCGCGACTTCACCATCTATTTCTAACGGCGCTGGCGGCGCATGAAACAGCTCATTAAACACTTCAATGACCCGCGATTTTTTAATGGGTTTGGCAATAACATCGTCCATGCCATTTTCCAAATACTCATCGCGCTTTTTAATCACGTTGGCTGTCAATGCAACAATGGGCGTTTGCATGACCAAATCTTCTTCAATGAGTGTGCTCGCCACGTCGAAACCGGTCATATCTGGCAATTGAATATCCAGTAAGATCAAATCGTACTGGGTTTCTCTTGCTTTATCGATGGCCTCTTGTCCTGTCATGGCAACATCCACCTTTTGCCCGAGCTTTTCTAGTAACGCTTTAGCTACCATGACATTCAGCTCTATATCTTCAACCAGCAGAATATTAAGGCCTGTGACTTGCAGCTGCGCCACTTGCATGGGGCGATTGGAAATTTGAACAGGCAACACTATTTCAAACCGTGTGCCTTTACCCACTGTGCTCGACACATGAATTTCACCGTTCATCAAATCTACCATTTGCTTGCAAATGGCCAATCCGATACCGGTACCTGTTGCAGACTGGTGGTCTGGATGGTCGACCTGATAATACATAGCGAAAATTTTATCGATTTCCGTTTCAGGGATCCCTACGCCTGTGTCTTCAATTAAAAAGGTCACATAGGCTTTGTCGTTATCCGGTTTCGTGGATGAAACCGTTAAACTCACATACCCTTTTTGGGTAAACTTCACCGCGTTAAATAGGATATTCCAGAGAATTTGACGCAACCGAGTCCCATCAATCTCCACTAATCTCGGTAAAGGTTCGTGGAGGGTGGTTTTAAACTCAAGTTGTTTATCCCCAGCCAATAAGCGAATAATACTGCTTAATTCATCGGTAAAGTCTTTTAACGATATGGTTTTTAAACTCAGTTCGAGTTTATCCCTGTCTAATTTGTCCAGGTCGATAATATCGTTAAAGATGTTCCCTAAGGTTATTGCACTGGCATAAATGGTACTCACCCAGTTAAATTGCTCTTCTGTAAGTTCAGTATCACGCAACATACGGCTCAAGCCCACGATACCGTTTAACGGTGTACGAAGTTCGTGACTAATGGTTGCAATAAAACGGGTTTTATCTGTACTGGCTTTGGCAGCGGCGTTTTCAGCCTGTTTGCGTTCAGTCATATCGCGACCAAATGACAATAAACCTAAACGGTTACCCTCTTTATCGAAAAAGGGCACACGCTTCATTTCAAAGTAACGTCGACGGCCGTCAGCAAACCTTAACCATAACTCTTCGGTAATACTGGCATTGGTTTCAAGTACCTCATGATCACTGGCAACAATTTGTCGCGCTAACTCTTCTTCATACACGTCTGTAGGCGTCAGTCCAAGTAACTCTTGTTCAGTTTTGCCTGTCATTAATTCCGCTATGCGGTTACAACCGGCAAATCGCCCCTCTTCATTTCGATAATAGATAAGGTCCGGTGACGCATCGATAATAGAACGTAATAAGGTAGACAAACGGCGAGCCTGAGCTTCTTGTTCAGACTTATCCTGAATTTCCCGCTCAAGGTCTTTAAACACAGACTCGCGCTCTTCTTGCGCTTGCTTGCGTTGCTCTATCTCGTGGTTGAGTTGGCGAATATTGCTTTGCAGCTCACGGTTAAGAAAAACATCTTCTTCACGTAAACGCTCTAATTGGCTTACCACTTCTTTTAAATTGGTGCGGGAGTTTTCCAGTTGCTTTATAAGCTCACTGAAGAAATAGAGTACCCAAGGTGCAGAAAGCATAGTGAGAATAACCGCGCTAATGAAATCATCGGGTTCTACATCACTGCCCATACTGACACGAATAACGTACGAGCCACCAAGGGTAAAGACTAAAGATAAAACAACGAAAAGGATGCTGAGTTTAAGCGTGCCAAACCGTTGTACAAACTGAGCAAACCTAATAGCCCAGGAATCATTGGGTGAGTCTGAATGCATGAACGTCTATTGTTAGGATTATATTCGCCCTATCCTATCAGGGTTTCTCTATTTCGGGAACGTATAGCCGCGTTAGGCTTATTTATTCCGCTTTAACCGTGGCCAAATATTGCTCACTTACCCAACCGGTAGTGGTGCGTTCAACCTTCGCCCATCCCTTTTTAACCTCAATAATTTCAACCTTGTCACCGGCTAGTAAAGGTAGCCCTTGCTTTTCATAGTGTGTACCAGGCCCGCTTCTTACGTTTAACTTACTGGCCCTAACCACTGCCGGTTGCGGTACGTCGAAGGTGTTTATCTGAGTATTTGATTCTGTCACGTCAACGTGTGAAGGCTCGGCATCTCCCAACATGCGAGAACGCAGTTTATCTAACGGAAAAGCGGGGCCAGGATCGACCTTTCTATCAGGCGCTATCTCTTCATGCCCTACAATGCAGGTGATGCCGTATTGGCGACATAATAATTGGCACAAAGAAAACGTACGCATAATTTGCGCCTCGGTATATCGGTGCCAATATCGAGGGGCAGTTTGATTTCGATGTGTGCCTTTGAACACATCACTGCTTTCATAAACACCACCGAACCAGCTGGTATAAAAGCCTTCTCCATTTGGAGTAAGCTCACCTGCATTATCTAATTCAATGCCTAAAGAGTACTGGTTTAGGCTTGTGCGTCCTTGCCAACTGCTTTTCCCCGCATGCCAGCCAATTTTATTAAACGGCAGCATTTGGACAATTTCACCTTGCCGCCCTACCGCTAAATGCGCCGACACTTTGTTATTTGGGTTTGTCATCACATTTACTGACGATGACAAACTACTCCCGGCGGTAAAATGGATAACGATGGTATCGGGAAAACTGTCTTTGAAAGGACCAGACGTGTTAGGTGAAGGCGTGAAAGAAACATCACTCCCTGAAAGGCGATGTTTACTAATAACAAGGTTATCAGCAGAGGCATTATGTTGTAGCGTCGGCATGTTTTTTCCTTTAAACGTTTTTGCACCGACAACATGGATGTTCAGATAAAACTTTTACTCATTCCATTAAGCGCTTTACCACTGTATAATTTTCAATCAATATAGCAGTCAAAGGGTGAAGTTCAAAGTTTACGTTTCTAAATAAAAATACATGACCACCGCCTTGAGATACATAAAACTCGAAATTAAATGAATTTTTATTCATCACACCCAGCCAAATGCGAGTAATTATCATTACGATAAAAAATTTTTATCTACGATTGTTACTGATAACATTTTTATTACAAATCGAATTTAATGTTTATAAGTTACTGTATTAGTTAATTTTATAATTATTTATATCAAATCTTTAAAAGGACATTCATTTTTACGTTTGATTTTAGTTTTCAATGTGGGTATTTTGTACGGCCCGCACAGCAATAATGCATAAAAATGCGGAATTCGACTGGAATCCTCTAATAATAAATAACGACAAGAAAGGCGCGTTAAGCGGGTAATACTGCCGGCTGCTAAAAGACGTCTGAACAATGTTGTGATACGCAAAACCTAGGCGCATCTACACGCAACGCATACCTTACCCAGTCAAAGGTTGAAGGAGTTAAGAGATGAGTTTATATAATCCCAACGATTCCCGGGATAACTGTGGGTTCGGCTTAATCGCCCATACTCATGGAGAAGCCAGTCACGAATTGGTTACCACTGCTATCCACGGCTTAGACCGTATGCAGCACAGAGGCGGTATTGCCGCCGATGGAAAAACCGGTGATGGCTGTGGCTTGTTGCTACAAAAACCGGATGCGTTCTTCCATGCAATCGCCGACGAAAATGGCTGGAAACTCAGCAAAAAGTACGGCGTGGGCATGATTTTCTTAAGTCAGGACCCAGTACTCGCGCAAACATCACGCGAAGTATTAAATGAAGAACTAGAAAAAGAAACCCTGAGTGTAGTCGGCTGGCGCGAAGTGCCTGTTGATCATTCTGTTCTGGGTGAATTGGCCGCGACCGGCGTTCCTCAAATTGAACAAGTGTTTGTGAATGCCCCTGCGGGTTGGCGCAAGCGTGATTTAGAGCGCCGCCTATATATGGTGCGTCGCCGTGTTGAGAAACGCCTAGAAACTGACCCCGACTTTTACGTTGCCTGTTTATCAGGGTTGGTGACTATTTATAAAGGCTTGGTAATGCCGAAAGACTTACCCGCCTTTTATCACGACTTAGCTGATGAACGTATGAAAAGCGCGATATGTGTTTTCCATCAACGTTTCTCAACGAATACACTGCCCCGTTGGCCACTCGCGCAACCCTTCCGTTTTCTTGCTCACAATGGTGAGATAAACACCATTAAGGGTAACCGAGATTGGGCAATGGCCCGTGCCGCTAAGTTTTCAACGCCGCTTATTCCTGACCTTAAAGACGCAGCTCCCTTCGTTAATACAGAAGGCTCTGACTCGTCTTCATTAGATAACATGTTGGAATTGTTCCTTGCGGGCGGTATGGACTTATTCCGTGCCATGCGCTTATTGGTGCCACCAGCGTATCAAAACAACAAAACCATGGACGACGACCTACGTGCATTTTATGAGTTTAACTCTATGCACATGGAACCCTGGGATGGCCCTGCCGGTATCGTTTTAACTAACGGCCGCCATGTAGCTTGTAACCTCGACCGAAACGGTTTACGTCCTGCGCGCTACGTTATCACTAAAAATGGCTTTATTACCCTCGCCTCTGAAATTGGCATCTGGGATTATGAGCAGTCTGATGTGATTGAAAAAGGTCGCGTGGGGCCAGGTGAAATGCTAGCGGTAGACACTTACACCGGCAAAATTTGGCGCTCAACGGAAATTGATGAAGACTTGAAAGCGCGCCACCCCTATAAAGAGTGGTTAGACAAGCATATTCGTCACCTTACGCCCATTGAACAGCTAGACGCGTCACAAATTGGCAAGCGTATGTTCAATGACGACACCATGTCGGTTTATCACAAGCTGTATAACTACAGCTATGAAGAAATTCAGCAAGTGATAAAAGTGTTGGCGAAAGATGGTCAAGAAGCCGTCGGCTCTATGGGTGATGACACACCTATGGCGGTAATGTCCTCCAAACAGCGAACGGTTTACGACTATTTCCGTCAACAGTTTGCTCAGGTGACTAACCCGCCTATCGACCCGCTGCGTGAAAATCACGTCATGTCGTTGGCTACTTGTATTGGCAGAGAACAAAACGTATTCAGTGAAACCTCAGGCTACGCTGACCGCGTATTGTTTGAGTCACCAATATTGTTATATACCGACCTTAAACAGCTTCGAGAATTCAATCCAGAGAATTACTACTCTGAAGTCATCGAACTGCAATACGCGCCGCAAGAAGGGTTGAAAAAAGCCATAGAGCGTATTTGTAATGAAGTTGAAATGCTGGTTAAGAACAAGCGCGCGGCGTTTGTTATTCTTTCAGACCGTAATATTAAACAAAATCGTTTAGTGATCCCGGCAGCGATGGCAGTAGGTGCCGTTCAGCGACGCTTAGTAGAGAAATCGCTACGTTGTGACGCCAACGTCGTGGTTGAAACCGCCAGTGCCCGCGATCCACACCATTTTGCTGTACTTATTGGTTTAGGTGCAACAGCGGTATATCCGTTCTTAGCTTATGAAACCATTGAGCAACTATGCGAAAAAGGTGAATTAGATATCTCACCAATGCAAGCCACATTGAATTACCGCAAAGGTATCAATAAAGGCTTGTATAAAATCATGTCGAAGATGGGTATCAGCACTGTTGCCAGTTACCGTAGCTCAAAGTTATTTGAAGCCGTCGGCGTAAATAATGAAGTGATGGAGCTGTGCTTTAAAGGTGTTACGTCACGTATTCAAGGTGCAGGGTTCGACGATTTTCACCAGGATATTATCAACCTTAACCGCGTAGCCTGGCTTAAACGTAAATCAGTGGGTCACGGTGGTCTGCTTAAATATGTACACGGCGGTGAGTACCATGCTTACAACCCAGACGTGGTAAGCACGCTACAAAAGGCCGTGGTTTCTGGTGAATATAGCGATTACCAGCAATATGCGAAGTTAGTGAATGAACGCTCTCCTGCGCATATCCGCGATTTGCTTGCGTTAAACCCAGATTGCGATGCGATTGATATTAGTGAAGTTGAAGCGCCTGAGAATTTATTCCCTCGCTTCGATACCGCAGCCATGTCTATTGGGGCATTAAGCCCTGAAGCACATGAAGCCTTAGCCATTGCGATGAACCGCTTGGGCGGTCAATCTAACTCTGGTGAAGGTGGCGAACACCCATCTCGTTTCGGTACTGAGAAAAACTCAAAAATTAAACAGGTGGCGTCTGGTCGCTTTGGTGTAACGCCGCATTACTTGGTTAATGCCAACGTTATTCAAATTAAAGTGGCGCAGGGTGCAAAACCGGGTGAAGGTGGTCAGCTGCCTGGTGATAAGGTTAACAAGTACATTGCACAGCTTAGATTTTCTGTGCCTGGCGTGACCCTCATTTCACCACCGCCACATCACGATATTTACTCTATCGAAGATTTGGCTCAGTTGATTTTCGACCTTAAGCAGGTTAACCCCACCGCGCTTATCTCTGTGAAACTGGTTTCTGAACCGGGTGTAGGTACGATTGCCACCGGTGTAGCCAAAGCCTATGCCGATTTAATTACGGTATCTGGATATGATGGCGGTACGGGTGCAAGCCCACTTACTTCTGTGAAGTATGCCGGTAGCCCATTTGAACTTGGCTTGTCAGAAACGCAACAAGCGCTCATCGAAAATGGCTTACGCCATAAGGTGCGAGTACAAACTGACGGTGGCTTGAAAACAGGTTTAGACGTAGTAAAAGCCGGTATTTTAGGTGCTGAGAGCTTCGGTTTTGGTACTGGGCCGATGGTGGCACTGGGTTGTAAGTACCTACGTATTTGTCATCTCAATAACTGTGCGACTGGTGTAGCAACGCAAGATCAAAAACTTCGGGACGATCACTTCATTGGTCTACCTGAGATGGTCATGAATTACTTTAAATTTATTGCCCAAGAAGTACGTGAAATCATGGCTGCCATGGGCGTGAAGAAATTCGACGACCTTGTTGGTCGTACCGAACTTCTGAAAGTTATTGATGGCATTACGGCTAAACAGAATCGACTGGATTTGTCTCCCCTGTTAGCCCAGCCAAAAGCGGGTGAACATACACGCTTGTTCTGTTCGCAAACCACTAACGCGCCCGTTGATAAAGGCGAGTTAAACGCGCAAATGCTAAAAGATGCGCAAGATGCCGTGGTGAACAGCAAGTCGATAAACCTTAAGTATGCGGTTCGCAATACAGACCGCTCTGTGGGTGCATTGCTGTCTGGTGAAATTGCGAAACATCACGGTAATCACGACTTTGAAGACACCCCGATTAAGGTTGAATTGACCGGTACAGTGGGGCAAAGCTTCGGCGTTTGGAACGCTGGCGGTCTTCATATGCACCTTATTGGCGATGCCAATGACTACGTGGGTAAAGGTATGACAGGCGGTAAGCTTGTGATTAATCCGCCTAGAGGTGTTGAGTACAACGCACATGAGAGTTCAAGCATGGGTAACACCTGCTTGTACGGCGCTACTGGCGGGAAATTATTTGCTGCTGGTCGTGCAGGTGAACGTTTTGGGGTTCGTAACTCTGGTGCTATTGCCGTGGTTGAAGGTATTGGTGATAACGGTTGTGAATACATGACCGGTGGTATTGTTGCTGTACTAGGCCCTGTAGGCGTCAACTTTGGTGCGGGTATGACAGGTGGATTTGCTTATCTGATGGATGACAATGACGACCTTGATAATCGTGTGAATGCCGAATTGGTTGATGTCATGCCAGTCGAAGACAAAGCCATTTTGGTTGAGCACCTACGTGGCCTAATCAACCAGCATTATGAAGAAACCGGTAGCGATCACTCATTGTCGTTGCTAACCGATTTCGCCGCTACGCTTAAACGCTTTAAGCTTATTAAGCCAAAAACCAGTGATGTGAAAAATCTACTTGGCCACATCAGTCGTTCTAGCGCGGAATTGCGCATTCAGGCGCAATAGGAGGAGATAAAGTTTATGGCAAAGAATGTTTACCAGTTTGTCGATGTTGAACGTATCGATCCGCCTAAAAAGCCGATAATGGTGCGTAAACAAGAGTTCGCTGAAATTTACCAGCCGCTAAGCCAACCTCAAACAGAGGGTCAAGCTGACCGCTGTTTAGATTGCGGTAACCCTTATTGTGAGTGGAAATGCCCCGTTCACAATTACATTCCTCAATGGCTAAGTCTCGCCAATGAAGGACGTATTATAGAAGCGGCGGAATTGTCGCATAAGACCAATAGCTTGCCTGAAGTGTGTGGACGCGTATGTCCACAAGACAGGCTATGCGAAGGTGCTTGCACATTGAATGACGACTTTGGTGCGGTCACCATTGGAAGTATTGAAAAATACATTACCGATACCGCCTTTAAAATGGGCTGGCGCCCAGATATGTCTGATGTGGTGTGGACCGACAAGAAAGTGGCTATTGTAGGCGCAGGACCAGCAGGTCTTGCGTGTGCAGACATACTTGTTCGCAACGGTGTAAAACCGGTGGTTTACGACAAATACGAAGAAATTGGTGGGTTGCTCACTTTTGGTATTCCGTCGTTTAAGCTAGAAAAAGACGTTATCAAACTACGTCGTCAAATCTTTACTGAAATGGGTGTTGAGTTTGTTCTGAATACTGAGATTGGTAAAGATGTTGAATTCCAATCACTCCTTGACGATTACGACGCCGTTTTCCTTGGCATGGGTACCTATAAATCTATGCAAGGTGGTTTCGACAATGAACATGTTGAAGGTGTATTCGACGCGCTACCTTTTCTTATTGCTAACACGAATCGTGTTATGGGCTTAGAGAAAGACGAAGCTGATTATATCGATATGAAAGGCAAACGAGTTGTTGTACTCGGCGGTGGTGATACCACCATGGACTGTGTACGTACATCTATTCGTCAAGGTGCCGATAAAGTTATCTGTGCCTACCGTCGTGACGAAGAAAGTATGCCCGGCTCACGTAAAGAGGTGGTGAATGCAAAAGAAGAAGGCGTGGAGTTTATGTTTAACTTACAGCCTTTGGATATTGCGGTTGATGAAAACGGAAAAGCGTGCGGCGTTAAGTTAGTGAAAACGGAAATGGGGCCACCGGATATTAACGGTCGTCGACGCCCTGTAGAAGTTGAAGGCTCAGAACATGTGCTTGAAGCTGACGCTGTGATCATTGCATTCGGTTTCCAACCGAGCCCTGCCCCTTGGTTTGCAGAGTTTGGCATTATGCTAGACGAAAAAGGCCGTGTTCGCGCGCCGTCTGCTGGCAAGTTTGCTTACCAAACGTCTAACCCGCAAATTTTTGCTGGTGGCGATATGGTACGAGGCAGTGATTTAGTGGTGACGGCAATTGATGAAGGCCGTAAAGCCGCTGAAGGTATTTTGGATTACATTGGCGTATAACCGCGTTATTGGTCCACATGGCTCGTTGTAATTAGCCTATATAAAAGCTCGCTCCGGCGAGCTTTTTTGTGGGTGTAAACAATTGAACATTCTCATCATCCATAAGAGTCGCTGTCAACATTGCACTGGTATTTGATAAGCCATTCAATGCCCAGTGTCAGTATTTCAAAGAGGCGTGATGGGGGATGAAAACCCCGTTCACAAATCGCTTAACCTCATACCCATTATGTTATGAACATACCTAGTGCCCCCATTTATCTTTTGCGCTTGTGTAGCGAGCCCACTATTATCGATTCAAAGAATCGATTATTGGTTAACAAGCATAATGACGAGCGGTTTACGTAAAAGCATCAATCTAGTTTTACTTAGCGGGCTAGTAGTGGCGAGCCACGCTCTAGCCGATACTGTGACCACAAACGGTTCAACCAATGTACCTGTTACTCAGTCTTGCCCTACTTTCTTTTTTGACGTCTCGCTAATGACCGATGCCCGTCAGTGTCAGCAATTCGACGATAGCTTACCCGCTAGCTTAGTCTATTCCACAAAACGCTCCCCAGAACAGGTAATTACCTTCTATCAAAATACCTACCCGCAATGGGTTGTAACCCCCCCTGTTAACCATCGCACCATGCTTACCGCTGCAGATGATTCGGTTCGTATTGTGGTATCGCCAGACAGTTTGGGCACTCAAGTTGATGTGCTCATCATCCAACAGCCCTAGCCTAGCTGCCGTTAACACTTCAACATCTCTCCTCGTTCAATGTGGCACCGCCTTTGCAAATTCTTTCTCGAACCCCAAAGGTGTCAAAAAAAGCGTCATTTTTATGACGCACATTACACGTTGATATGCGAGGATTACGATGGAACTGGCAATTATTTTAATGATGTTACTTATTGTTGTGGCATTGGGCGCTATTAAACTGTCTGATGGCGGCGTTGCCTTCCCTTTTAGACGAAAGCCTCAACTTTTTACTCCCGTTGAGCACTCATTCTTAAACTTAATTGAACAAGCCATGGGACGAGAATTCAGAATTGTGTGTCGCGTTAAACTCAGCGACATTGTTTCTGTACGCCAATCGACGAATAAGAAAACGGCGAGCCAAGCGCTGTCCCGCGCATCATCTCGACAACTCGACTTTGTTTTAGTCGACAAGCACGACATGAGCCCAATACTGGCCATCGACTTGGTACATAATCAAGGTAAAGAGGGTTATAAAACTCAGCGGGACTGGTTTGTCTCTGGCGCACTTGATGCCGCTGGT
>CEWB01005304.1_pt1 | contig 16338 bp, 17 predicted proteins | sample 530831 | NCBI WGS metagenome assembly CEWB01 (sample SAMEA2621013, study PRJEB7988) | marine metagenome | biome: marine biome (ENVO:00000447); feature: surface water layer (ENVO:00002042); material: "saline water (ENVO:00002010), including plankton (ENVO:xxxxxxxx)" | depth 5 m | reverse complement strand
AAGATCTACTACTAACTACGCGTACATGAGCCCTGATGACATGAAAGATCTAAAAATCAGTGACGACGATTTAATTGACATTAGTTCTCCTAGATCGACTATCACCGGTGTAGCTAAAGCAGACAGAACTCTTAGACGTGGAATCGTTTCAATGGCGCATTCTTGGGGTGGCACATCACTAACTGATGAAAAGGTCAGAGATATTGGAACACCTACCAGTCGTTTGACTTCCGCGAGAGAAGCAATAGACCCAATCAACGGAATGGTTGTATCCAGTGCTATACCTGTAAAAGTGCAACTTACAGAAGAATTTTCTCCAAACTAATTTTAGAGAATAACTTCTTCTGCTCGGAGTCTGTCGATCGTTTCCTTATCTCGGTTTAGTTCACCTAGTATTTCATCATTGTGTTGCCCTAATAATGCCGCAGACTCTCGCATTTCTGCTGGTGTATCTGAAAATCTAGCCGCAGGAACTGGTTGTCTAATTTTTCCTGCTTCTGGATGCTCCCAAACCCTTAATACTTCATTGTGTAAAACTTGAGGATCCTCTAATGTCTCCTCTCCTTCCAAAATAGGTCCACATGGCACTTGATGCTCTATAAGTTTTGGAATGATTTCATCATTCGTAACCTTTTCAAATTCTTTCGCAACTATTTCTCCCAATGCAGCAAAGTTTTCTGGATTGGAAATTGCTGCCAAGCTGCTAAATCTTTCATCGTCACAAAGCTCATCTCTTCCTAAGGCACGTAAAAGCCCGAATCTTTGTTTGTCGTTAGCCGCGAAGTAAATCAGTTGCCCATCTGAAGTGTTTGTTATGTTGTAAACCTTTGCGAGTGTAATTCCTGGACTTACATCCTCATCTAACATTGTTAGATCCATCATTCCGTCAACCCAGAAGAAATACAAACACGAATCAAGCATGGGAATTTGCAAAAACTGACCTTCACCCGTTCGTTCGCGCGAAAAAAGAGCAGCTGTGATTGCTTGTGCTGAAGTAAGCGCCGTACTTTTGTCTGCTACAAGATTCCTGACTAAATCCGGAAAAGGAATCTGTGGATTTAATTGACGGCTGACCATACTAGTCAAGCCTTGAATGACGGGATCTAAAACAGGTCTATCTGAGTATGGTCCGTCTGGTCCAAAGCCACTTATTGAACAGTAAATTAGCTTTGGATTGACTGCTTTCAGTTCGTCATAACTGAGACCTAAACGTTCGATGGCGCCCGGACGAAAATTCTGGATGAATACATCGGCTTGTTCTACCAAATCGATAACTATCTGCTTGCCCTCTTCTTTGGTTAGGTCAACCGCTAAAGAACGCTTACCGCGATTGTTGTTAACAAAAAGAGCTGAAATCCCACCTTTTGCAAATGAGGGCAATCTTGTTACATCACCTCCAATTCCAAGCGGTTCTACTTTTACAACTTCAGCTCCTTGATCAGCAAGCAACATGGTAGCTAGAGGTCCGGAAACAACTTGTGTAAGATCCACAACACGAATTCCTTCTAAAGGCCCTGTCATATCATCTCCCCTTATTTATTTTTATTTGTTAATACTACTTATCTGTTGAATCCTTGAAGAAAGTGGGGACCTCATCATCAGTTGTATCTAACATTTTTTCCAGAAACTGATGGAATCTTTGACCCCCACCTTCGTTTAGACCAAAATTTACAAATTCTTTCATTCCAGTATTTAAAGCTCTTTGTAAACGAAGACCCGTGAAATAATCTTCATCTTCGACAACGACGCGCAAAAAATCCATTTGTTTTTTGACTACATCTGCTTGTTCTTCATCTGGAGGTTGAGTATGTAAAAAAGTTTGAATCGTTTTCGAACTTCCTGGTGTTGACCCGGGAAACAACTGGGACAGCATGTATATCTTTCCATTCGCATCAAAACCAGCGATTGAAACATGAGGGAAAATTGTCCACACCCCACCAACTAGCTCAGAGATCAGCCAATCATCTTCATCTCTTCCTTCGAGTTTTGAAAAGTAGACGTCGGGTCTTGTAGCCCTCTGGTGAGGTCCCCATGAATCATAGACGGCATGTCCACCTCCTTCAGGTCCGAAAGTATTTCTGTGTAAGATCGGAAGATGGTATAGATCCAGGTAGCCATCATATGCAACTTTCCAATTCGGACCTTCAATTACTTGTCTACCAACTACATGACAATCAGCTAAGCCGAGATATTCCAACATTTCTCCGTAGCCGCATAAGAAAGTGTCAATATCTATTACTGGGTTGGTATTTAGAGTCACCCAAATCAGTCCAGCCCGTTCATCACAAGGAAGCTCAATTAAACCGTTACACTCGTAGTCAATTTGACCAAAGTGTTCTTCTTCATAAACCCCAACTAACTCACCCTGAGAATTGTATGTCCATGCATGATAAGGGCAGGCGTGACGTCTTGAGGACCCTGTGCCTTCTGGAACAACTACTGACCCTCTATGCGTGCAAGAGTTTAGAAATGCTCTTATAACTCTGTCTTCCCCCCGGGTTACTAAAACAGGGACTCCTAAAATCTCAATTGAATGATAAGAACCTGGTTGACTTAGTTCTGATGAGCAACTCAAAACAAGAGGTAGTCGACGAAAAACATTTTTCATTTCTAAATTCCATCTATCAGAATTTGTATAATTTTCAGCGGGAACCTGAAAGATTTGATCCACACGATCTTGTGTACCGTTTTGGAAGTGTTTGAGTCCTCTTTGACCAAAAGCTAATAAACGTTCTTTGCTCATAATCACACCCCCCAATAATCAATATTTTAATTTTAAACTATGAGTAAACAAATTTAACTGTCAGACAAACCTTCTATAAAAAAATTTATTTGTTAAATGCTTCCCCAAGTCTCTCTATAAATCATGTCCTCAAGTGGTATCCGAGGATGAGATCGAGACGTTTTAGAATTTTTGGCAGGAAAACCCATACCTATAACCATCGGCACGTCATACTCATCAGGAATACTTAAGGCAGCTTTAAGTTCTTTTTGACGATAAACAGTCATTGGACAGCTGGATAAACCCTGAGAATTTGCAACGATCATTGCATTTTGTGCCATTCTTCCAATATCAAAATCTGGCCTAAGCCCACCGTCCGAGTGAATAGCAAATACCAGCGCAATAGCCGCATCTTTGATCCAATCACCAAAATCACCACTTTCAGCAACCGAATTTCTCCCTTCTTGTTCCGCGACAACTACGATTCGCCCCGTTTGTCTATTTTTACCACTTCCCGCCATTCTTGTTGCTTGCAGTACTTTCAACAAAATTTCTTCAGGAATTGGGATATTCTCAAATTCTCTTTTATCACGTTTTTCTATAACAGCTTTATAAGCATCCATACCTAATGATCGCATTAGTAGCAGGCAGGTGTCTAGATCGGGCATGATGGAAACTTGTAAAATGTTAAAAACCTAGAGGAGGATGAAATGTCTTCAAACTTGCACACTGCTTTTGACAGCCTAAAAGAACTTGAAGGCTCTGATCAGGGCCATGGGGAATGGTTTGAAGTTGATCAGAACCGGATTAATGACTTTGCTGATGCAACAATTGATCATCAGTTCATTCATGTTGACCCAGAAAGAGCTTTAGAAGAAACACCGTTTGGCGGAACAATAGCTCATGGTTTCCTTTCTCTTTCCCTTCTTGTCCATCTGACAGCAAGCCTCCCTGTTGCAATTCCGAAAATGGAAGGCCAACTAATGGGAATAAACTATGGTTTCGAGAAAATTCGTTTTATTAACCCTGTCTTAGCAGGTGCGCGAATAAGAGCTCAAAGCAAAATATCTTCAGTGGAACTGAAAGAACCAACTGCTGTGAATATAACTAGAACTATCACCGTAGAAATAGAAGGGCAAAATAAGCCTGCCATAGTAGCTGAATGGATAACACGATCAGTCTTTGCTTAAAACGTACTTATTGATCTGATAAAAATCTTATGGAAATAGAAAGTTTCAGCCCTGATATCAGTAAAGAAGACCTGAATCTACTGAAAAAACGTCTTTTAGATACTCGTTGGCCGCACACAATTGGTGGAGACGATTGGGCATACGGTGTCCCAAATGAATGGCTACGCGAAATGGTTGACTATTGGGCAAACACATGGAGTTGGGAAAAAGTAGCTCAAGAAATAAGTCGTTATGAGCACTTTAAAGTTGAAATAGAAGGAATAAGTATCCATTTTCTTAGATCAAAAGGAACTAAAAGCAATTCAATCCCAATTATCTTAACCCATGGATGGCCTTGGACTTTTTGGGACTTTCGTGAGGTAATAACTCCACTTTCATCTCCTAAGGAAAAGGGGTCCCCATCATTTGATGTGATTGTGCCTTCACTCCCCGGTTTTGGATTCTCCACACCACTCACACATGCCGGGGTAGATGTCCCAACCGTCGCATATCTTTGGAACAAATTAATGACTGAAGTACTTGGATATGAAAATTACGCAGCACATGGCGGAGACTGGGGGTCTCTTATAACTGCGCATCTAGGTCATGCATATAGCGAAAACGTCATTGGTGTCCATCTCGGGTTACCTGTTGTACCTGGGCTAATAAGAAGTGAACTTCCTGATCACTATTGGGTTCCGGAAGAAAAAGAGTTGAGGGACAGAGCTGACGAAGCAGCACCTTCATTAAAAAGTCATCTTGCAGTACATACAAATGATCCTCATACTTTAGCTCACGCGTTAATTGACTCTCCGGTAGGTACAGCCGCCTGGCTTTGGGAACGAAGGTACAATTGGAGTGACAACAAAGGTGATATTGAGTCAGTTTTTTCACGAGAAGACCTGTGCACCAATGCATCTTTGTATTGGTGCACAGGAGCAATAACTTCATCACTAAGAATGTATTTTGAGCACTTTAATAAACCCTGGCCACTAGCTCACGATCGCCAACCGGTAATTGAATCCCCAACTGCGTACGCGATTTTTCCTAAAGACGTAGTGATGCTCCCTAAAAAAATTGCTGAAGAGAAAACTAATCTTTTACGATGGACAGTGATGCCCGCAGGTGGACACTTTAGTGCAGCCGAGCAACCATCGTTACTAGTAAATGACATCCAAGAAACTTTTTCGCAACTTTATAGCAAGTAAATTCCTTGCCTATTTGATTTTTATGTGCATCTCTTCTAGAGGCAACAAAAAGAAACTAGGTTCGTGAGCCGGGTCAGATAAAGGTTTAGCAAATTCAAACCATTCGCTACGTTGTAATAAAGCTGTAAATGAACTCTTTAATTCTTGACGAGCAAGAGAAGCTCCGGGGCAAAAATGAGCACCAAATCCGAAAGCTAAATGTCCGCCGTTATCTTTTCGTGTGATATCGAATTCTTCTGGATTCTTAAATTGTTCTGGATCCCGATTAGCTGCTCCGTATCGGACCGAAACCATTGAACCAGAGGGAATTGTGGTACCACAAACCTCGGTATCTTCAGTAGTCATACGTGCCAAGCCCTGAACCGGGCTCCAAAATCGCAAAGCTTCTTCTATAAAGTTTTCTAAGAGTTCAGGATTACTTCTGAGCATTTTTTGTGTCTCTGGGTATTCAATTAATAACCAAATGCCGTGCGCCAGTGCACTAGTCGTAGTTTCAAAACCTCCGGTAATTAACTGGTGCATCAAGTTTTGCAATTCAGCGATTGTGAGTGGTTCCTCACCCTCTTCGTGTGAATGCACCAATGCCGAAATTAGATCATCTGAAGGATTTTGACGTCTCTTTTCAAACTCTTGTGCAAAATGTCTTTGAGCTTCTAACTCTATTTCTGCTACTTCCCTAACTTCGTCTTCTGAAAGTAGCCGCATCGAGGGAGCAAGCATTGCGTCTGCCCACTTTTTAAATGTATGGATCTGACTTCTATCAAGTCCTAATTGTTCAGTAATGATTATTCCCGGAAGAGGCATAGCGAATTCATTGACAAATTCACATTCACCAGAATCGACAAAGGCATCAATAAGAGAATTTGCTACGGCATCAATATTCGGCGCCATTGCCGCTACTCTCCTTGGAGTGAAAACGCGATTTATAAGCTTGCGATAGTGGGTGTGTACAGGTGGATCTGTGCGTTGCAAAGTCAGTACATGTCCCCATCCTTCTTTACTGAGAATTTCTTGATGGAGGCGAAGTTTTTCTGCTTGATGCCCTGAAGCTGCCCGAACGGTGCTGGAAAAAATTTCAGGTGTCAATAAAGCTTCCTTTGAAGCTTCATAATTTACCATAAGCCAGACTCCTGTTTCAGACACCCTATGTACGGGGCAACTCTCATGTAATTCGGCTATAAATTCCCAAGGTTCACTCTGAATCTTATGATCCATAAAACTTGTCGTTACGGGACATTTGTGGTCTGAAGAAGATGATCCTTCATGTGCAGTTTCTTCAACGGTCATAACCACAGGCTACGCAATCTAGATGGGGAAGTCGACTTGAAGCCGATGTAAAGTTAAGTCATGTCAAGAATGAGTGGAAAAGTCGCAGTCATAACTGGCGGTGCAAATGGTCTTGGAAGAGCTACAGCTTTACGATTTGCTCAAGAGGGGGCAAAGGGAATAGTTATTGCGGACATGATCGAAAAAGCAGGATTAGAAACCGTAAAGATAGTTCAAAATGCTGGCGGTAAAGCAACATATGTGAGCCTTGATGCCATTAACCGCCTCGAGAACCAAGAAATGATCGATGTTGCTTTAACAGAATTTGGTTCAGTTGATGTTCTTGTGACTGCCGCTGGAATTACACATCAAGATTATCTTTCGGGTGATCGAGAAGCCGAAGTCAAAATGGCAATAAAGCGCGCTCAAGAAATAGAAAATCCTGTGCAAGCATTTATCGATGGGAACCTCGAAGAATGGCAAAAAGTTTTGGATGTAAACCTGACAGGAACCTATTTCGCGCTTCAGTCTGCTGCGGCAGTTATGGCCGAACAAAATACAGGAGGTTCAATAATTACTCTCGCATCAATTGCTGCAAAACATCCAGATGCGGGACCAACTCCGTATGTTGTCTCAAAAGCTGGGGTTTGGATGCTCACTAAAAAAGCCGCTCGTGAACTTGCCCCAGCCAATATTAGGGTTAACGCAATTGGACCGGGTTTTATTGAAACCCACATGACTACTATTTTTGAAATTGCACCTCCTGAAAGAGTCGAAGAAGCATTAAAGAGCGTTCCGATGGGTAGAAGAGGCCTTCCAGTCGAAGTAGCAAATACTGCTCTTTTTCTTGCATCTGATGAATCGTCATATATGACAGGGGAAATCTTGCATCCAGACGGTGGCTATTTCACTGATTAAATTTTTAAACTATGCGTCAATTGTCACGGTCCCTGTTGAACCATCAACAGTAATGGTAGAACCATCGGTTATACGATCAGTTGCATCTGTCACCGATACAGCACAAGGAATTCCAAGCTCTCTGCTTACTATCGCCGCATGACTAGCAACTGCGCCAACATTTACCACAACGGCTGACGCTGTCATAAACAAAGGCGTCCAAGACGGATCAGTCGTCGGAGCAATCATGACATCGCCAGGTTCAAGTGATGAAGCATCACTTGGATCCAAAATGACTCTTGCCGTTCCAGTGGCGATACCTGGTGCCCCTGCACTTCCCTGTAATACTTCTCCTACTTCTGCCCGACCAGACTTGTTAGCACCTCTTTTTGGCCATTCAGAAATTGGTGGTATACCAACTTTTCCGTCGACAATGTAAGGGGGCTCAACTTCATGAAGAAAAGAAAAATCCTTATCTCTTTCCAAAATTATTTCCCTCATTGACATTGGGTCAGCGACAAAACCATCTAGTTCTGCCTCGGTAACCATAAACAATTGCTGAGGATCGTCAATTGCGCCCGCCTCTACCATTCTCCTACCTAGCTCCATCATCGCTAACTTTGCTTCATGAACTGAACGAATAGCAGCATTTTTACCCATTTCTCGATAGCCAAAGAAAAGAGCAGCTGATTTGATCGCCGCCGCAAGACTAGCGTGTGTTTCCTCATCATCTTTCACAAGATCTAGCACTTCTGCAGTTAGTTTTTCTCGCGTTTTAGCTGACTCAACAGAAGCCATATGTGGCGACTTATCATCTTCTTGGAAACGTAAGCGCTCCAACATGCCAAGTGGAAGTTCAGGTTTCGTCGTCCAAGAATGCGACCTCATGTCCCATTCGTTAGGTCCACGATGGCCACACTCCGCTATTAGTTCTTCCCAATCTGTAATAAAGCTTTTAGCATCATCGGAGTTTAAAGATTTTATTTTTTTTAACGCTTCAGCACTCCCACCATCAAAAATAGTTGAAAGTTCTTCTGAGTTTCGAATGATCCTGCTCAAATCCCACATGCGAAACGAAGCTGCAGCAGATTCAACGTCTCCAACTGCAGACATAAGCTTCACAGCATCATCGGAACGTCCAATTCCATCACAAATAGCCTGAACAGCCCCTGGCCCAAGTGAGCAGGCTAATGCTGCAACACAAGATGGAACCCAAACATATTCAAGCAACTCAACCATTTCACGTGCATATCTAACTAGCTCTTCATTAGATGACTCACTGTGATTTGGGCGATTTTTCACAGCATCTCGAGCTACTTTAGATCTTTCTTCCATCATTGGATAATCATCCGTACTCATTACCCAGGCCATACTTGCAGCCACTAAATCTTCAGCTTCTTCTTTAATATCTTCAGGATGTTCTTCATATTCAGGAACATCGGAACGTTCACCAAAATAAGCCAAATTTATTGCTTCTGGCGTAGCTCCGGGCATTCGAACCCCGAAAACCCAAGTCATTGAAAGACAGTTGTAGAAATATCCTCCCCAAAGTCCGAAAGTGCTTCGTGCCTCGTGGGGGAATTCGTCCAGATCAAAAACTCCGTACTCTACATATCCGCCAGCAACTCCAGGACAACAACCTTTCTCCCAAGCCAAAGTCCAACCAAGTGGACTCCATGGATCTGGACCTACCTCGTCTGCATTTCCACGCGTGTAATAACGAAACCTTTCATTAAATGGACTATCCGTAATCCAGCTCTCCATTTCAACTTCCTTTATTCTGATATTTTTAAGCTCAACTATTTCTATTTAATAAGTTCATGAAAAACTATCACTAGAAGGGAGACTGCACATATGGCGCGTATAGAAATTCCTGAAGGTGAAGGAAACGAAGTTAATAGGGTCTGGTCAATAGCCCCCCACATGGGTGAAGGGGTGCATGCTTTAAGTAAAGCCGTTTATGAAAAAAGTGGTCTACCTATCCGTGAACGTGAAGCCGCTAGGATGCGGATCGCTCAATTAAACGCATGCGATATATGACTGAATACAAGAGCTGCATCGGCGATGGAGCAAGGATTTGATGAAGATCATTATCATTCGGTTCACTTATATGAGGAGAATCAGTCTTTTACAATTCGTGAAAAATTAGCGATCGAATACGCTGAGTGTTTTGCTCTTGACCATAAAGCTATAAATGACGAATTCTTTATTCGCTTAAAAGAACATTTCACTGAAGAGGAAATTCTGGAACTAACTGTCACGATAGGTTTTTGCATTGGAATGGGAAGAGCATTAACAGTTTTGGATGTAGCACAGGACTTTGACGTTAATTGGAGTCGTGAACCAAAGAAGCAAACGTAAATCGTGACATATTCTCATGTAGAAAGAGCTAACGATCTAGAGCCGTCTGATGGTCACCGAATCTTACGCGAAGAATGCCCTCTTCATCATGAAGAAAATTTTGATCCACCTTTTTACGTTGTAAGCAAACATGATGATGTGCTTAAGATTTTAAAATCTCCAGAACTATGGGGGAACTCAGATGGTCCTGGTGTTTTTTATCAAAGAGGTGGCGTCTTAGGGTCAACAGATGATCCTGACCACGCACGTCAACGTCGGGTGCTTAGAGAAGTTTTCCTTCCTTCAAGAATGCGCCTACTCGAAAAAAAACTTGAAACAATCTGTAACGATTTGTGGAAAACTTTTGAAAAACCTGGAGAAGGAGATTTTGTGAAGATTTTCGCATTTCCTTTTCCCGCACTGGCGATAGCTGAAATTCTTGGTGTTGATCCGAACGATCGTGAAAAATTTCATAAATGGGCTGACGATATTGTTGCCGGTCTAGGCGGCGGTGACCTGAAGCTTGTTGATAAAGCTAACCAGGAGCTCTGGGAATATATCGACGACCTTGTAGAAACAAGACTCATATTGATGGATCAAGGTGATCAACTACCCGAGGATGCTATTTCAACAATGACAATTGCCTTTTCAAAAGGAGACCTTTCGAGAAGAGAAATTCAACGGTTAGGCCATCAACTTCTTGTTGCTGGACACGAAACCACTGCAAGCCTTCTTGCTCTTATGGTGTACAGACTTTCTTCGCAACCAGAGCTACTTACAAGCCTCAAAAATAACCCAAAATTGATTGAACCTGCTGTCGAAGAATTTCTTCGTTTCGACTCACCAGTTCAAGGATTGTTTAGGACTAATTCAAAAGCTTGTCCAGTTCGTGATTCGGTGATCCCCGCCGGAACAAAGCTTCAAGCAATGTTTGCTTCTGCCAATCGAGATCCGGAAATCTGGAATGATCCTGACTCAATCAGGTTTGATCGCGATCCAAAACTTGCCCGACAACATCTTGCTTTCGGATGGGGTGTCCACTATTGCATAGGTGCACCTCTCGCGCGATTGGAAGCTCGTTTAGCTTTAAAGAAAATTGTTACATCAAATACAACGCTTGAAGTTCTAGAGGATCCCCCTACAACCCCACCGTTTATTCTTCGTGGATTTACAGAACTTAGGATCAAATGGAATTAAAACTATTCCAACAATTCTGGTCGCGCCGAAGCTAAATACTCAATATCAAAAGCTGAAGGCAGTTTCTGTGTAGAAGCAGCTCCATCTACGACTATGGTTTGACCAGAAATATAACCTGATTCTTCTGAGGCTAGAAAAAGAGCTGCGTTCGCTATATCTTCAACACTCCCCATTCTCCCCAAAGGTGTTTGAAGTCTTGCTGCTTCAATTACTAACTGGTTTTCAAAAATTCCTTCTGTCATCGGAGTTTCGATTAGATGAGCGGCAATACAATTGACTCTTACTTGATCTGGTCCGTATTCTAAAGCTGCAATTTCAGTGAAATATTCAAGTCCGCGTTTACAAGCAGCATAAATAGGATGTCCTGTAGAAGGGTTGTGAGCTGTCAAAGACGAAGTGGAGATAATTGATCCACCTCCGCTGGATGCCATAGCATTTCCAAAATGCTGAATCACCTGCGTAGCGGCTATCAACTGAACTTCGACCATGGGTTGAACATGGTCAGGCGTTAGCTCTCTAATCCTTCTTGACTCTTGATATCCCGCATAATTTACAACTACGTCAATTGTTCCTTCGTCCTCCATAATTGCATTCACAAGGTTTTTTACTTGTTCGTCTTCAACGACATCGCACCCAAAACCTTTTCCACCAAATTCTTGTCCTACCTGTTCGGCCAATTCTGCGCGCCTACCAACCACTATGACTTTGGCGCCTTGCTCCGCAAAAAGTTCAATCGTGGCTCTACCAAAACCTGTGGCGCCACCTATTACAACACTTACTTTATTTTCTAGTCTCTGCTTTGTTGAATCCATGGATCTTGAGCGTAACCTCTCTAGCGTGAACACACTAAAAAAATTTCAACTTGATAATAAAGCCGCAGTTGTTACAGGCTCCGGACAAGGTATAGGTCGCGGTATTGCTCTGGCATTAGCTGATGTTGGGGCAAACCTCGTAATAAACGCTCGAAGAGAAAGTGACGTCGCTGAAACGGCCCAAATGGTTCGTGATCTAGGTGGCGAAGCAATTGAAGTAATCGGAGATATAAGGGAAATAGGATCTGAAACTATAGGTGATGCCTGTATTGATGCTTTCGGAAGTCTAGATATTTGGGTGAATAACGTAGGTGGTACCGATGAAAAACGTAATCGAACTCTCCTTGACACTCCAGATGAAATCTTTTCAAGCCAACTTGATTTAAATCTAACTACTGCTTTTCAGGGATCGAAAGCTGCGGCTAATCGAATGCCTGAAGGAGGATGCATCATAAATATTTCTTCAGGTGCCGGCATGAGAGGATCTGCCTTCACTGGCCCTTATGCAGCTGCAAAAGCCGGGATGCTGAATATGACAGAAACATTCGCTCTGGAACTAGCAGATAGAAACATTCGTGTTAACGCTGTTTCACCAGGGCCAGTAATAACTGAGGCCTATCAAGAAATGGTGGATGTGAATGAAGAAAAAGCGAGACAAATTGCTGCGTCAATTCCTCTCGGACGCGTAGGGGTTCCCGATGACATTGCTACTGCAGTGGTTTTTTTATCTTCGGATGCATCATCATGGATAACGGGCCAAAATATATTAGTTTCAGGTGGGAGAACGCATCGAACCGTTCAATATCAAGACAAAAAATCATCTTAAAACTAATCGTTTAGAAAACAGGAGAAAAAAATGACACCTTTAGAAACTGTAGAAGCATTTATATCGTCACTTGAAAAAAAGGATGTCGATTCTGCTATCGCCCTGCTCCATGAAGATTGTGAATATGACAATGTCCCTATGGGGAAAGTTTTCGGATCAAATGCTGTTAAGGAAATGTTAGGTCCCATGATTGAAAATTGTTCGAATGTTGATTGGCCTACACACCGTTCATCTAGTACTGGGAATTTGGTTTTTAATGAACGTTTAGACAGGTTTGAAATGGGCGGTAGTTGGATCGAGATCCCAGTTTGTGGAGTCTGGGAAGTTGTAGATGGCAAAATTACGCTTTGGCGAGATTATTTTGATCTTTCAACTTATAGGGATCAACTTCCCAAGTGAACGATAGAGAATCTGATAGGCCTGAACTTGTAGCAATTGATGTAGATGGAACCCTTGCTAGATCTGATGGTTCTTTCTCTAAAAAAACCTGTGAAACAATAGCAAAAATAAGATCAGAAAATATAAAAGTAGTTATCGCTACCGGAAGACCTTTGATAGTTGCATTTGATTGTGTCGAGAAATTGGGAGGAGCTGATTTTGTTGTCTGCTCTAATGGGGCGATGACAGTCGAGTTGCCAAGTGAAGAAATACTTGAAGATATCTACCTACCCTCTGAATTACCTGAGAGTCTTGTGAAAAGTCTTCGTGCGAAGATACCTGGTGCCGCTTTTGCTTTTGAATTTCAACGTGGAGTTAAAGCACAGCGTGGTTTTGCTGAACGTTTACCTTCCGGAGTTCCAATTGGAGAACCCATAAATGATGTTCTAGATCTTGATCCTCGACCTGTTAGAAAAATTCTCACTTGGCATGATGACTACGAACTTTCAACTTTTGGAAAAATGATCGTGGGAGTTGTTGGGGATAATGTAGAAATTTCTAGCTCGGGTTTAGATTTTTTTGAGTTTGGAACAATCGGCGTAAATAAAGCAACTGCGCTTGAAAAACTTACTGCGCGATTAAAAATTGATAACGGAAAAACTTGGGCTTTTGGTGATGAGCAAAATGACATTGAAATGCTTAGATGGGCCGGCCAAAGCTATGCGATGTCAAATGCTGAACACTCAGTAAAAGAAGCAGCTGATTTTATTGCTCCCTCTAATGACGAAGATGGAGTTGCCGTAACACTCGAGAGTATTTTTTAAATAATTTGAATAAACGCGAAACAGCCCGGCCGTTACGGCCGGGCTGTTCAACTTTGTTAAGTAATTAAACTACTCGCCACCTTCATTGAGAGTGACGCTCTTTGGTTGCCAACCGCTTCCGAAGGTTTGAATACCTTTACCCTTCAAAATGTCTAGAGCAGCCTCAACGTAATCATTTGTATAAGCACCTGAATCTGGAGCTGCTTGGAGATCACCAGAAGATGTAGCCACATCAACTGTTTGTGCCCAAGCGTCAGAATTGATCATTCCTGCACCATCTGGAGATGGCCAAATCAAATTATTGATCTCGTTCATCTGCCACGCTTGATGGGATGTGCCCAACGCTGAGCCATTATCTAGCACGGCGTTTACGCAATCATCAGCGTTATCACGACAGTGTGCCCAACCCTCAAGGGATCCAGCTACAAACCGAGTGGTTATATCTCTATAAGCTGGATCTGATGCTAGACGCTCACCGCTAGCCCAGATTGCATCTTGAAGCATCGCTGTTCCGACATCATTCCAATCAATTATTGCAAGATCCGATGCTTCATACAGACGACCCGTCGCCGGGTTCTTGGCTTCAAGAACCATGGCATACTCGTTGTAAATCATTGCCTGAGCTGCATCAATTTCTCTATTCAACAGAGCCATCATGTCGAAGCTTTGGCCTATCATTTCGTAGGATCCGTCTTCTACACCAGCATCTCTAAGGCCTGCAACGAGTTCGAACTCGTTACCCCAACCCCAGTTACCTACTTTTTTGCCTCTTAGGTTTGCAGGATCGGTTCCAATCCCCGCATCAGCCCAAGAAACTTGAAGCGTTCCTGACCTTTGGAATACTTGAGCAACGTTGACGATATCCGCTCCTTGTTCACGTGAAACAAGTGCCTTCGGCACCCAAGAGATAGCAAAATCAACTGCTCCGGACGCTAACTGCTGTTGCGGAACAATATCTACGCCACCTTCAAGGATTGTTACATCCAAGCAATAGTCGTTGTATAGACCCCTATCAACTGCAGCGAAATAGCCAGCAAATTGGGCTTGTGTTACCCACTGAAGTTGAAGGCTGACTGAGTCTACAGAGTCACAATCACCTGAACCCACAGCAGCTTCATCCGAGCCACACGCTGTAGCAAGAAGTGACACCGCTGCTACCAACGCCACCACTCCTTTAATAAAACGTTTATTCATTCTTTATTTCCTCCCCCTCCGGGTTAGTTATCTTTGATATCCCCTGAAATACGCCAAGGCATACTTAATCTCTCAGTAACGAGAGCACTACCAAACAACAATAGCCCCAATCCGGATGCCATTGCTATGGCGGCCCACGCTACATCATATTTAGCAAATCCTGCACTAGAAGTGATGACATTGCCAATACGGTCTTGAGGTCCACCAAAATATTCTGCAACAATTGCGGCAATAACTGATAAAGGGGCGGCTAATCGAAGTGAATTAGCGAAAAATGGCAGTGCATTAGGTATTCGCACTTCACGTAAAATAGTCCAATCTCCGGAGGCGTAGGAATGCATTAACTCGATTTCGTTAGGGTGAACTTCATTAAGACCTTTTGCTGTATTAATGAAAACTGGAAAGAAAACAACTGCGATTACTACAGCCTGATTGCTGAAAGTTCCTGTGAGGCCGAACCAAACATTAAAAATAGGAGCCAACGCAACAATAGGGGTTGCATTTATTGCAATCGCAAAGGGAGTTAATCCATCATTTAAAACTTTGAAACGATTCGTTATCAAAGCAAGTAAAACACCTAATAATATTCCAATTAATAGTCCGCTTACTGCAATTTTCCCCGTTTCCCAGGTGGCGTGTCTTAAAACTCCCCACTCATCGATTAACTGGGTCCAAATAGATGAAGGTTTCGGCAACAAAAATTCTTCAATTTTGAAAACTGTGACTGCCCCTTCCCACATAGCCAAACCAGTAATGCCAACAAGCACAGGGGGTAGAACAGAGGCCAGCCGGTTATTTTTCATCAACCAGCCTCTACTGCTCGGAGGGCTTCACGCACTTCTGTTGTGGCTTTAAAAAATTCAGGATCTTCTCGGGTTTCATCAGTACGGTCACCTAAATCAACTGTTATCTCAGAATGAATTCTCCCCGGTCTTGGGGAGAGCACAACTACTTTCGAGGACAGAAACGCTGCTTCGGGAATTGAGTGCGTGACAAATACAACGGTAGTTCCTGTTTCGCGCCATATTCTTAATAGTTCGACCTGCATGTGCTCTCGGGTCATTTCATCTAAGGCTCCAAAAGGTTCGTCCATCAGCAGCAAGCGCGGTTCAAACGACAGAGCTCTAGCTATTGAAACACGTTGCTGCATACCGCCCGACAATTGTCTTGGGTAATGATTTTTAAATTCCTCTAGTCTGACTAGTTCTAACATTTCCCCAGAGCGTGCTTGCCGATCGGATTTAGACCATCCTTTAAGCTCGAGTGGTAGTTCAATATTTGCCGAAATATCTCTCCAGTCAAACAGGCCAGAGTGCTGAAAGACCATGCCATAATCTTGATCTAATCTTGCTTCATTGGCTGTCTTTCCAAAAACTTCTACTTCTCCTGCTGTTGGGGTAAGTAAATCGGCAATTAATCTCAAAAGGGTCGACTTTCCACAACCTGAAGGGCCGATGAGTGAAATAAAGTCACCTTCTTTAACATCCAGATCAATTCCTAATAAA